>Ga0208157_1000158_pt1 | contig 43033 bp, 41 predicted proteins | sample 5_EtaG_FD_184077 | JGI IMG/M metagenome (GOLD analysis project Ga0208157, IMG submission 184077) | Marine viral communities from the Subarctic Pacific Ocean - 5_ETSP_OMZ_AT15132 metaG (SPAdes) (version 2) | ecosystem: Environmental > Aquatic > Marine > Oceanic | place: Pacific Ocean | collected...
AACAAGCTGACAAATTGATGCTAAAGCATCAATCGCAGCCACCTTCTTCGAAGGTGTTGGGTTGAACATCAGGCTGTTTACAGCCTTTTTTGCTGCTTTCAGCAGCTCGGTGTGGTTGGTGGTTTTTTCCATCACTGTTAGATATTAAGATTAGAAGAAGAATTCAAAGAATTCATTCTTCTTCTAATCTATATCTACTTTCTCCAACTCCTGCGGTCAGCTTGCTGACTCACCTGGTTGGTAGCCAAACATACCAGCATCGAAGATGCTTCAGCGCGTTTGGACAAACGGCCTCAGTTTCAACCAGTTAGTAGCAGTTTCTTAAACTGCTAATGAGCCTTCAGTTCTGAAGGCTTGTTGTTCGACCTCTGGTCGAGGTGGGGGATTGTCCTGCCCTTCCCTTCAGCAGTTTACTGCTGTCACTTCTAGCGGTTGATGAATCAACCGAGGGCAACTCCCTTAGTATCAGGCTGTTAAGCCTGCTACTAAAAGCCAGAAAGTATAGCAGAATCTTGTAAGATTCTGAGGGAGGGGGTCAGCAAAGTCGATTCTGTAGCGTAGCTACAGGTGCTCTATACTATATATAATCCCCACGATCTGTATTACTGACCTTTTTTCACGGTTCGCGGTCAAAATGCAGTTTTCCACACCCTGCTCACTCAATCGTTTTAAGATGCTGTTGATCAGTGCTTTGGAGAAGCTACTTAAAGCAGTTTCTAACACTTGACTTTTCAAAAAAAAAGCTGTAACTTCGCCAAAGCATTGTTAGCGATGACACTTCGAAGCTGTTTTACTAAGAAGCTATCTAATATAGAGTGCGTAGACGCACTAAACAGACACTACGAAGCGTAAATCAAACATATGAAGCTGTGATAGGCGCAAAAACTGTTTATTTATCTTTGCGTTATGAAGATCAAGAAGCGTAATTACAAGGAGGAGTACAAGAAGTTCCAATCTGGGGGGAAGCGCAAGAAATACAGGGCGGCACTCAACAGATTTAATAGGAAGAAGGGTACTTACGGGAATGGAGACGGGTTAGATGCGTCTCATAAAGACGGTAAGATCGCTGGTTTTGAGTCTGAGGGGAAGAATCGTGGGCGGCGAGAGAAATCCCGACTGAAGAAAAATAAATAAGTTATATTTGCAGGTATGAAAGCAAAGAAATCCTATGATAAAGGCGGCAAGCGTCCAAAGGGACTTAAGAGATCCGCTCGACCAAAGGGCTTGAAGCCCATGACTGACGAGCAAAAGCGAAATGCTCGAACCATCGACATGGACAACTTGAAAGACCCTCGAACTCCAAGAGGTCTGAAGAAGTCTGAAGAGGATAACAAAAAAATGATCAAAATGAAGAAGGGTGGTCGCATGGGGTTGCCGAAAGATATTTCAGGCATGGGTAGGTTTGGAAGAAAGCTGAAGAAGATCACTCCTATCGGTCCTAAGAAGATCGACAGCGGCGTATCCATGGACAAAACGCTCAAGAAGAGTGCTGTTGAGGTAGACAATAAAAAGAAGCGAAGAAAGAAGCGAAGAAAGTTTGAGAACGGTGGTAAGGTCAAAAGAACTGCCAACGTAAACCTGAGAGGAGAGGGTAAGAAGAAAGGTGGGTTTAGAATGTCTGAAGACACGTACTATGAGGGTCCTTCAGGTCCAAACTACGGCGATTACATGAATCAAGAAAGAGCTGCTGCTGGTCGCCTTAAAAAGATGGATAAGATTGCGCCAAAGGGTCCTAAGAAGATCGACAGTGGTGTGTCCATGGACAAGACGCTCAAGAAGTCATCGGCTAAGATCCCTGTACCAGCTAAGAAGAAGCGCAGATTAAGACGTAAGTAATGGCTACGCTCAAAGTCACAATTAAAGAAGAGCTTATCCTCAACGGTAAGGATATGGGCAATGAGAACTTCTTGTCCATCTCTGGCGTAAATAGCGCAGAGCACAGGATCATCGATGTAGCAACGGCAGAACAGTCTATTCTGCTGTTTGGATCTGCTGTGGCTGCTGGTACCTATGAAGACTCTACGCTTAAGCACCTTAGACTCACCAACCTGGACGACACTAACTTCATCCAGATCAGAGTTGTGAACTCAGCAGACGGACAACAGTATTACGCTAAGATTGAACCAGGGGAGACGTTTATCCTCGGTAACTCGCAGATGTATGCTGACGCTACTGGCACCTCTAGCTCTGGAACTATCGCTAATATCGACGCCATCCACGCAAAAGCGAACACCGCTGCTTGTGAATTAGAAATATTTATAGCCACAACATAATATGAGAGCAAAAAAGAAAACAGTATACGGCTCCATGAAAAAAGGGGGTAAGCTGTATCAGATGGGGGGCGTGAATAACGACCCAACCAAAAAAGCTGAGCGCCGAAAGGCCCTCATGAATCAGCTCAGAATCGCTAACGACCCCAAGACAAACTACGGATCGGAACAAGCAAGAGCAAAAGATGTAGCTACTATCCAGGCCAGAATTAAGGCTCTTGGGTAGTAAGAACTACTTCAACCCTAAATTAAAACGAATCAACCCTAGCTGGGTAGCAAACAAGAATGCAGCTAAGCAAAAACCTATCGCTGAAGGAGGTCGTAAAATCAAACACGGCCAGTCGCCTTGGGATCGATAACACCCCAGAAGACTGGGAGATTGATAACCTCAAGGCTGTAGCAGAAAACATTTTCCAACCTATCCGCGATCACTTCGATGTACCTATCGCCGTAAGCTCTGGGTATAGAGGGAAGCAGCTGAACAAAGCTATCGGGGGAAGTAGGTACTCTCAACATATGGTGGGGGAGGCGCTCGACCTGGATGCCGACGTGTACGGACGCATCACGAATGCAGATATCTTCAACTTCGTAAAAGACAACCTGGTGTGGGACCAGATGATCTGGGAGTTCGGGGATGACGAAGAGCCTAACTGGGTACATATCTCGTACAAGTCTGTAGGGCAAAACCGTAAACAGATTAAGCGAGCCCGCAGAGACGAGAAGAATAAAGTTTACTACACAGTAGAGAATGCCTAAGAACGTAAACAACTTTACCCCTGAGTCGCACAAAGTTAGCCGCCCAGGAGTACACGCCAAGACGAAGACGTCGAGCAACAAGAGCAGCAAAAACTACAAGAAATCCTATCGAGGACAAGGAAGATAAATTTGTCTATATTCGCGCTCCTAAAATTTTTTATCATGCGCGAAAAAGAAGAAGACTTCAACGTAGATTTCCTAGATCCAGAACGAGTAAAAGCGACCGAAGAAAAGGTCAAGAGTGGTAAGATCGTGTGTGATATCCATGCACCAGAAGGCTGCGAAAACTGTAGCGGATAAAATAGTTATCTTTGTTGTATGAAGTATTATATTACTACTACAGCAAATGCAGAGCAGATCAGCCGCGACAAAGCCATAGAGAAAGGCTGCGGTCCTGTAACTAAATACTGGTGGGGCTGGATTGTTGACGACAGAGATGCTGATCAGGCCGCACTGTGTTTTCAGGATGATGAGTCTGTGAGCTACACTACAGTAGATACACTTCCCGACGGATTCTTACCATCTGACCCAGAAGCATAATGTTAGGGTTGGGGACAGCAGTCAATAGAGGTGGGTTTGTCAGCGCTGCTGACCCACTGCTTCTTGATACGTATTCAGGAGCTGCCGCTGCATTCTCTTTGAGAAAGCTATCAAGCACTTATTCAGGCCCCGCACTTCAAATCAGAAGGGCAAGCGACAACGTAGAAGTAGACGTAAGCTTCGATGATAACGGTGTTGTTTCTCTGAACTCCGCTGTTACCAATGTGACAGAGGAGACTTCAGGGACTAGCCCCGACCCTGACTCTACTTCTGCAACAACTCTTGGTGAGTTTGTGGCTAACGCCAGCTACACAGATGCAGACAGCCTGGGGTCTACTGATTCTGCGCTGGTCCAGCGTTGGTATGATCAGTCTGGAAATTCTAACGGCGCCACTCAAAACACGGCGGGCTCTCAGCCAACCATTGTTTCAAGCGGCGTATTAGTGACCGAAAACGGAAATCCTGCAATGCAATTTGATGGTACGGACGATTTTATGAGCGGATCGGTATCACTTCAAAACGCTGTGACCGTTTTCTTAGTATATAAAAGAAGTGCCACGTCTTACATTCTGGATGCAATATCCCCTAACAGGTTAGCCATCGGAAACGTAACTAGTGGGAATTCTTTCCAAGTTTATGTAAGCCAAGCTGTTAGTACCACCTCGAAGGCCCTTAATCAACAGAACCTCGGTTTTGTTTTGGCCGACACAACAAACAGCTTTTCTGAATTAAATGGATCGACTAACGGACCAGGCAACAGCGGAGATGCTGCAAATTCCTCTCAAATATTTATCGGAAGCCGCAGGGATGGAGGTACAGGACATATGACGGGTGTTTTCCAAGAGATAATTTATTATAACAGCGACCAATCCAGCAACCGCACAAACATCGAGTCCAACATCAACACTTTCTACTCTATTTACTAATGTTAGGACTAGGCACAACAATAAACAGAGGTGGGTTTGTCAGCGCTGCTGACCCACTGCTTCTTGATACGTATTCAGGAGCTTCAGCAGCTTATTCTTTGAGAAAGCTTTCTAATTCTTATTCAGGACCCGTACTTCAGGCTAGAAGGTCTGGCGACAACGTAGAAGTGGACGTTAGTTTTGATCAAAACGGAGTCATCTCTTTGGACTCTAGAGTCACCAATGTGCCTGAAGAAACCAGCGGTGCCGACCAGGGCTCTACTGCTGCTGTTAATTTAGGTCAGTTTGTAGCCGACTCTGGGTACACCGATGCCGACAGCCTTGGATCTCCTAGGGATGCCACAGCTATGACATGGTATGATCAAAGCGGCAACTCAAATGATGCCGCCGCGACGAACGCTGCGAAACAGCCAAAAATTTATGATGCTTCTTCTGGTCTTGTTTTAGACGATAACAACAAGCCTACGCTGTCTTTTGACACTAATGATATGGAGTTAGCAAACGAGATTTTCTTGAGATCAAATACTCCTGATGCTTTCTTGATTTCCATCGTAGCAGAAGGAAGAGAGTCGGGCACTACAAATGGGGAATATTTTACGGGTCATACACAGGCAGCGCTCAATTTTTTTGCTACCGAAGCGGGAAGTGGCTTAGATCGATTTGCTTTACGCCACACAAACGAGGCAGATACTGGAAACGTAAATCTACGTTTTGCTTTTAGCGCTGATGTTGCAGCGAGTGAAATGGCTCTTTTAAACATATATGTTGAGTCTAGTACAAAAAAAATGCAGTTTAATGGTCAGCAACTTACTGGAACTGGCAATAGCTCCTGGTCAAATACCAATGGTTATAAGCTGAATATTAGGACGATTGGTAGAGGCTACTCATCAGACCTGAACCTTAAATATTCCGAGTTGATTATTTGGGCTAATCAAGGATCTACAGACCTAAGCAACATTCAGTCTAACATCAACACCTTCTACTCAATCTTCTAAAGTGAGTTGTAGAAACGCTGTACCGCTAGTCTACCTTTCTGCGATAGCGCATAGCGAACTCTGTAATTGTATTTGGTCTCATCACGGAACAAGTGATCCTCTAGACTCTGAGAAGGAGTAAGCTTGTCGAAATGCTTGTACAGATACCCTGCAAGAACTAACGGGTACACCATCCTGTCCGCCAAGTTCTTTCTGTTCATCCCGTAGTTCTCTGCTAGCCAAGAGATAGTAAAGAACTCTAGGTCGTAGACAAACAAGAGCAGGTGCAGGTACGACTTTGTGAGTTCTGGGTTGACTTCGAGGAACTCGTTCGTGGCGCTCCGCAAGTTTTTTAAGTGGTTGTGCTTAACAAACCTAGACGGCATCTTAGAGAAATCTCTAAACATGCGCGTTTTTTTCACTGTCGATTTCGGCATCTCAATTATGTTGTATCTTTGATACAAACAAATTTACATCATGAGCCCTAGCGACACCCTCTTCTTTGCCGAAATGTACTCCCTCGTCAAGAAGATGGAGGAGACGATAGATGAGTTCGACATGAAAGAACGGGTATTGGCATCTATTGTTGTGGGTGTATTGGACTTAGACGCAATCGAAACTGGCGCGACAGAGACGGAAATGAAAACCATGTACAGCTTTAACCTGCAAGACAGGGCGGAACTACAAACCGTAAAAGATGTCATGGACAATGCGTATAGGGATTCCAACACCGACCTCGATGATCTCCTCGGTGAGCTGGGTATATCCTTGAACTAATGGAGGGACTTATTAGAAAGATTATAGTTGGGAAGGATCCCAAGAACGGCATGGCTTATTATGTGGGCATGCGAGCAGGAAGCGGAGAGGTATCAGCCATTGTAGAAGATGACAGACATCTCCATAAGTTTGGAAAGCAGAGATATCTTATCTACATTGAAAACGAAGACGGGACCATGCTTTGGAAAAGCATAGACGAAATGTCTTGTGTTTTGGAATATGATTTAAACTTCTGATGACTAGAGAAAACCTTTCTACGAGCGGCAATGAATTTTCGCTTCCAAATGGAAAACGATATTCTGGAAAATATCACATTCATGTTTCAAAAGGTGCCATGGTGGGGGCCACTCACTCTAACAGGCCGCACGATACCTTAACGCCATTAAACTCTGTCGTCGCTGAAAAGGTGAGGTCAATCCAAACCGAGCTAAGAGCGATGGAGCAACACGAAAGAAAAATAAACGCTAGCGGACAGCAAAGAAGGCAAAGGACCGCACCATCAAGACCTGTAAGGCGCAACGCAAAACAAGCATCAACAAGAACTTCAAACCAGCCTTCAAGAGGAGGAGGTTATTAAAATTTAATTAATGAAAACGTTTGACTTGTTTATCGTAGAGCTAGACAAAGCGATAAACGACACGATCACAACCGATAGCGGATTAGAGCTATACATAGACACAAGATTCAATGAGTTTGAAAACAGAGTTACAGAAGGCCCAGTCGTGGCTGTACCGTTCAAGTATGAAACTGGCGTCAAGCCTGGCGACACGCTTTACTTCCATCACCTCGTGGTGCTCAAAGAAGGCCAGCCACTTACTGGAGTTGATAATCACTACATTGTCAAGTACAACCATGATCATGCTGTCAATAATCAAGCTATTGCTTTTAAAGATCAGCATACTGGTGTTGTCGAGCCTCTCAAAGGCTGGAGCTTACTTGAGCCTGTCGAAGAAGAGGAAGTTCAAGAATCGGAGTTTATCGAAGTCGTTAAACTCAATGAGACGCTCCCAACAAGAGGTAGAGTCGCATTTACGTCTTCTGGGATTGAAGAAGTAGGGCTGAAGGTCGGAGACGTAGTGGGTTTCAAAGAGAACCGCGACTATCGCATCAAGATAGACGGGAAGGAATACTACCGTACTCGTATCGAAGATTTACTTTACAAAGAGGTCTAATATGTTTAGCAAAGAAGAAATTTTTGCCCTCCTTTCTGACGAGGGGGCCATGCTTGCTGACGGGTTTGACGCAGCAGTAATAGGTATCACGTTTGGCGCGAACATGATTGCCGTTTACAGTGTTCAAGCATGCCTTGACATTTTGATGGAAGAGGATGAGATGAGCTTTACAGATGCTCTCGAATACTTCGAGTACAACATGGCTGGCGCATATGTTGGAGAGAAGACGCCCATCTTTGTTTACGATATCCAGGAAGATGTCTAAGTTCACCACGATAAATGCATCTAAGAGGTTGATGGCAAGCATGGAGGTTGCTATCAATAATATGATTGAAGAGGTAAAGAAACCTGTAGACCCAGAGGCTGGTGGGTCTGCAAGGAAAGCAGAATTGCAATCCATTAAACAAACAGCTATTGACTGTAAGGAGTTGCTGATAGAGCGTCAGCGTTTAGAACAAATGGTTAAAGAGCTACAAGACAATGGATCAATCGAAAAAGAAAAAGACTACTCAGGAGGATTCGCAGAACGATTCTCAAAATAACCCAAGCGGTTTGATATACTGGGATGACTATAACTTTGATAATCAAGACAATACGACTGATTACTTAAAGATAAATATATGCACCCGTAGCTCAGCTGGATAGAGCATCTGCCTTCTAAGCAGACGGTCACAGGTTCGAATCCTGTCGGGTGTACCAATTAAATTAAATGTCCGTACTAGTAGACATAGAAGGTTATGAGACTAAAGGGATTAAGATCGACCCTAACGGTACAGAGGGAGAGCATGTTGAGCTCCATGGGCTATTCGTTGTTCTTCCAAAGAAACCGAAGCGATCTGAGATACTCTTCCATGACAAACCAAAGGAGTTGCAGATGTGGCAACGCATTCCTTTGCCCGAAGAACTGCAAAGGGTTCGCAGTATGGATGAGTGGTTCGAAAAGCCTGCCGAGTTTCGGAACAAGTTTCGTTCTTACGTCGAGAAAGAGTTTCAGCGTAGGCGCGACGGTGTGTGGTTTTACAATAATGGGGTCGCTACGTATATTACAGGGAGACAGTATATGTTTCTACAATGGTCTAAAATTGATATCGGATACCCATCATACCTCGCTTTCCAAAGAGAAATCTTTCTTCACATGGCTGCTTGTGAAGCTGATCCCCGTTGTTTCGGTCAGCTTTATACTAAGTGTCGTCGTTCTGGCTACACTAATATATGCTCTGCTGTCCTTGTGGACGAGGCTAGTCAAGTTAAAGAGAAGCTGTTGGGCATTCAGTCAAAGACTGGTAAAGACGCGCAAGAAAATATTTTCATGAAAAAGGTGGTTGCGATCTTTCGCAGCTACCCTTTCTTCTTCAAGCCCATCCAGGACGGTACCACGAACCCACGTATGGAGCTGGCCTTCCGTGAGCCATCCAAGCGAATCACGAAAAACAACAAGACATCTTACAGGGGCGATGCACTGAACACAGTGATCAACTGGAAGAACACCACGAACAACGCATACGATGGTGAGAAACTGCACATGCTGTACCTGGACGAGGCGGGAAAGTGGGAGAAACCTACAGACATCCGCGAGGCGTGGCGTATCGAGCGGACATGTTTGATCGTAGGTAGAAAGGTGGTTGGAAAAGCTATCGTGGGTAGCACCGTTAACCCTATGAACAAGGGCGGCAACGAGTACAAAGGTTTGTGGTATGACTCCGACCCGAATGACAGGAACAGCAACGGAAGAACCAGGTCGGGGCTGTACAGAATATTCATCCCAGCTTACGATGCGCTAGAAGGTTTCTTTGACCAGTACGGAAACCCAGTCACAGAAGATCCAGAGCAGGATGTAGAGGGGATTGACGGAGACTTCATCTCTGTAGGCAGCAAGACTTACCTGAAGAACGAGCGTAGGTCATTCAAGGACAACCCATCGGAGCTGAACGAGGTGACCAGGCAGTTCCCGTTTACGGAAGACGAAGCGTTCAGGGACAGCATTGAGGGGAGCCTGTTCAACATAGGTAAGATATACCAGCAGATCGAACACAACGAGGAGCTGTTTCCAGACCCCGTTGTAGTGGGCAACTTTACATGGAAAGAAAAGGATAAAGAAGTTGTGTTTTCTCCCACCCCGAACGGAAGGTTTAGGGTTTGCTGGATGCCAGATCCAGAACACAGAAACGTACTGAAGCTAGAAAGGGGAAAGAAGGTTGCTCCGTTTACGGATTACGGTTGCGGCGGGGTTGACTCCTACGACCTGGACGCCACGGTAGACGGAAGGGGATCGAAGGGGGCGCTACACATGTACAATAAGTTCAGCCTCAATCGTCCACCCAACATGTTTGTGGTGGAGTACGCCTCCCGCCCAGATCTTGCCAGTATCTTTTACGAAGACGTTCTGATGTGCGCTTTTTATTATGGCTACCCGCTACTTGTAGAGAACAACAAGTACGGTATTGTAAGATACTTTGAATCAAGAGGTTACGACGGTTACTTAATGGATCGCCCTAAGCACTTGCTCAGTAGCTCTTCACATGTCAACGTTAAAACAAAAGGGATACCATCTAACTCTCAGGACGTCATTCAGTCACACGCTCAGTCTATAGAAAAATACATCCACGAGCACGTAGGCATAGATCACGAAAGCGGAGAAGTTGGGAAGATGTATTTCAACAGGACGCTAGAGGACTGGATTGGATTTAAGATAGACAAGAGAACTAAGTTTGACTTGACAATTAGTTCTGGCCTTGCGCTTTTGGCTGCTCAAAAACCAAAAGAAAAAGAGCGATCCAACTTCAAGGAAAAGGTGTTTTTTAGAAAATATAAGGTCTAGCCCGTATTTGTTATATTTGCAAAATACGCCTATAGTGCTATCAACAAATGAATTACACAAACAACAAGCGTAAAAGCTCTTTTCCCGACCCCCTTGCCAGCACGGACACCAAGAAAAGCAACGCTTATGGCTTGGAGTATGCAAAAGCCATAGAGTCTCAATGGGGAAAAATGACTAGCGCTACTTCGTTGTATGGTAGAAGAAACGTAATTTTTGAAAGGAGTAGAGATTATGCAAACGGCACTCAGGATACCAACATCTATAAGAAGCTTTTAAGATCTCTTTCTCCCAATGACGGAGACGGCACTCTTCTTAACCTTGATTACACTCCAGTTCCTATCCTGCCAAAGTTTGTCAGGGTTGTGGCGAACAAGATTTTGTCTCGTAACCCCTACCCAAACCTTGAGGCTGTTGATCCGCTTTCTTCTTCTGAAAAGAATAACAGGAAAAGAAGGATAGAGATACAGGTAGAGGCAAAGAAGCAGCTTCAGCAGCTTAAAGAAAATACAGGTATGGTTATCGGTGACGACCCAGATAATCTTCCTGATTCTTTAGAGGAGGCAGAAATCTTGTTGGGGACCAACATCAAGACCGATGCGGAGATGGCTGCTCAGATCGGCACCAACATGACCCTCTCGTGGAACTCATTCAATGATAATGTGTTCCGAAGATGCGTTAACGATTTGGTGTCTTTGGGCATGTCCGTTGTGAAGAGAAGCAACGACCCTAACGAAGGCATCAAAACCGAGTATGTTGACCCTTCTTGCTTTATCCACAGCTACACAGAAGACCCTGGGTTCAACGACATGATGTACGCTGGTCATGTAAAGACCATCTCCATCCAGGAGCTTAAGCGTCTTGCTGGTCACGAACTTGACGAAGAGGTTTTTGAGAAGATCGCCAAAGCCGCAAAGAACAGAGACGGAAACGACCCCAATGCGTACAGCAGAAAATCATACAACAAACGCGCCATGCGCCAGGAGTATGGTTATGACGAGTACATGGTGGACGTCCTGGACTTTGAGTTTATTTCTGTTGATTGCATCTACTTCGAAGAAAAAGAGAACAGATTCGGCAATGTAAACTTCTTTATGAAGGGGTTTGATTACGAAGAAAAGCAGGGAAGCGTATTCGACAGAAAGCCTCACAAGATGGAGATATCTACCGTCTATGGAGGTTGCTATGTGATGGGTGGATCTGACGTGATGTTTAACTACGGGATGACAAAGAACGTCCCCAAGAACATTCACGATTTGTCGAAGTGCAGGCTGTCATATTCTGTTGCTGCTACCAACATGAGGAATATGATTCCAAAGTCCATGGTGGATAGCTGCACTGGCTTTGCCGATATGTTGCAGTTGACGCACCTCAAGATCCAGCAGGCTATCGCAAAAGCGAAACCAGACGGGTTGATCATTGACATCGAGGGATTGGAGAATGTTCAGCTCGGAAAGGGCGGAGAGCTCCAACCACTGGACTTGCACGATATCTACGAGCAGACTGGCGTATTCTACTACAGAAGCAAGAACCCAGAAGGCGGGTTCCAGAATCCCCCCGTAAGAGAGATCGGTAACAGCATTCGAAACATCAACGAATTGATCGGTCTTTATAACCACTATCTCCGAATGATCCGTGATACTACGGGAATCAACGAGATGATGGATGCTTCTACCCCGAAAGGCGACACTTTGGTAGGCGTTCAACAAAACGCTATCGCGGCTGGCAACAACGCTATCTACGACATTACGAATGCCTCTATGATCCTTTACAAGAAGGTGTGCGAGGATATCGTAAAATGCATTCAAATCTTACCTACAGATTGCGTCTTGTACAAAAGCTACGAGAACGCGATAGGTAAAGAAAACATGTCTGTGATTTCTTCTTTCAGCGACCTGCCCATGTACAATTTCGGGGTTCAGGTCGTCAAAGAGATGGAGGATCAAGACAGGGTTTATCTGGAGCAAAACATCCAGATGTCTATTCAGCAAAAAGAGCTAGACATCGAGGATGCTATTGCTATCAGAAACATGAAAGACGTCAACCAGGCCGAAAGACTCCTTGTAGTCCGACGCAAAAAGCGCATGGCTAAGCAGCAAGAGATGGCTATGCAGAATTCACAGATGCAGGCGCAGTCAGCTCAGCAAGCAGCACAGGCCGCTTCTCAGGCTAAGATGCAAGAGATGCAGATGGAGGCACAGCTGGAAGCACAGCAGCTTCAGCTTAAGGCTCAACTGGAAGGCCAGCTTGAACAAGTAAAGCATCAGTTCAGAAAAGAAATTGAGCTAATTAAAGCTCAGGCTACCCTAGGGTTCAAGACAGACGAGCAAGAGTTTAAAGAAAAGCTCGAAGTTTTGAAAGAAGATCGAAAAGACGAAAGAGTTAAAAAGCAATCTTCAGAGCAAAGCAAGTTGATTTCTCAAAGACAAGGAACGCGGGGTGAGTTGCCAGAAGCTTCTGACAGTGTAGACAATATCGTAAACTCATTATTAGGCTAAAATGGCAAACAAGGTAAATTTAGACGTATCAGAAAAGCTGGACATCACCTGTAGAAGGGGCGACACGTTTTCTATTACTCTCACCCTTAAAGACTCTAGTGGTACAGCCATCCAACTCTCAACTCTAGGCTATGAGTTCTTGATGGACGTAAAAACAAACCCATCACAATCCAGGGGGAAGTCAGTAAAAAGAGAAGTTATAGCTTCAAGTGCTTTGTCCACTTCTCAGTCTAAAGTTTCTGATAAACTTACTAAAGGTTTTGAATTTACGGATATCACCGATAGCGGAACTGTAAAAGTCACGGCATCTGCTGACGTGATGTCGGGGTTCCCCGTGGGTGTTTACATATACGACATTCAACAGAAGGTGGCGGGTGAGGTGACTACGATCCTCAGAGGTTCTTTCAAGGTAAACGAAGATATTTCTAGTTAACATGGCGATTACTGTAACGGCTAACGGTTCAACTACAGTAACGGTAACCGCTCCTGCCTCAGCTTCATTAACAGTTACTGAAAAAGGCATCAAAGGCGATAAGGGTGACACTGGGGCTACGGGAGCAACTGGAGCAACTGGGGCTACGGGTCCTGCTGGAGCTGACTCAACTGTTGCTGGCCCGACAGGACCGACAGGCCCCACGGGGCCTACAGGCCCGACGGGACCCGCTGGAGCAAAAGGCGATACGGGCGATCAGGGCCCTGCTGGGGCAGATGGGGCTGGTGTGCCCTCTGCTTATACGCTTCCTGCTAGTGATGGTTCTGCCAATCAGGTTTTTGTTACTGACGGGAGCGGCAGTGTTTCTTTTGCCGCTGTGCCTGGACTGGCTTCTGTTGAGTCTAGCCTAAGCAACGAGATTACTCAACGTCAATTTGGTGATGCAGCGAATGCTAACGCAATCGGAGCGAATACCGCGAACATTAACACCGCAAACTCTAATATATCATCAAACACAACTAAGCTTTCTGGTATTGAAGACAACGCTGACGTAACAGATACGGACAACGTTAGGAGTTCTGGTGCTTTGATGGATGACGAGGTTACAAACCTCTCACAGGTAAAAGCATTCAGTTCATCTGACTATGCAACGGCAGCTCAGGGTGCAAAAGCAGACAGCGCACAGCAACCACCGTCTGAAGGCGCGTTTGCTAACGGCGACAAAACCAAACTAGACGGCATTGAAGCGGGTGCAACGGCAGACCAAACAAATGCTGAGATCAGGGCCGCAGTCGAAGCGGCTAGCGACTCAAATGTGTTTACAGATGCGGACCACACCAAGCTAAACGCAATCGAGGCCAGTGCGGACGTGACTGACGAAGCGAACGTGAAGTCCGCTCTTGACGGTATGACGCTTAGCGACATCGGGACACCCGCCTCTACGGATAGGGTTTTGATTCAAGATGCAGACGATAGCAACAACATCAAGTATGCCGACTTCAGCGAGTTCGGTGGCGGTGGCGGCGATATTACTTCGGTGGTTGCAGGTACGGGATTGACTGGGGGTGCTACATCAGGTGATGCTACCCTGAACGTGGTTGGCGGAACGGGTATAACAGCCAATGCAAATGACATCGCTATTACAGATGGTGGGGTGGATACCGATCAGTTGGCTGACGATGCTGTTACTGACGCTAAACTAGCCAATACAGCCGTCACTGCGGGAAGCTATACCAACCCAGATATTACCGTTGATGCGCAGGGTAGGATTACATCTGCGGCAAGTGGAAGCGGAAGCGGTATCGCTGCGGTAGTTAATGACGCGACCCCACAGCTTGGTGGTGACTTAGACCTGAACGGCAATAAGATTACGACTGCCTCAAATGCAGACATCCTTATTGAACCTAACGGAACTGGTGACATCAACCTTTCTGCTGATACCATCAACCTTTCAGATAATGCTAATACTGGAAGGCTTGAGATTGCAACAAACGAAATAAGGCTGAAAAGCTCAACCGTCGGCAACATTTGGAAGGCAGCTACCAACAGCAACAGGTTTACAATAGAGCAGCCCTTAGCTTTAGGTACAGCAGGTCCGACTGCTAAAACATTGCTTGGCGCCAAGCGCGACGACCGCATCCACATCATTTGCGAAAACGCTGCTGGCGATGATAAATTTAAGGTAGACATTGACGCAAGCGGAAACGCAACAACCACTATTGCTGATACGTTTATTGCCAGTGGCCTTACATATCCTGGCTCTGATGGAAGCGCTAATCAGGTTTTAAAAACCGATGGTAGCGGTAACCTGTCATTTGTCAATCAGACCGCTGACACCAACACACAGCTTAGCACAGAGGAAGTTCAAGATATAGCTGGTCCTTTGGTCGCTACTGGCGGGACAAAAACAGGCATTACCGTCACTTATGATGATGCTAATAACAACATGGACTTTGTTGTTGATTCTGATCTGGACACGACAGGGAACGCAGGCACAGCCACAGCCTTGGCTACTGCTAGAAACATCGCTGGTGTTTCATTTGACGGAACAGCAGATATCTCGCTAAACAACAACGCAATAACCAACGGTGCTGGATACACAACAAATACTGGTACGGTAGACACTACTGGAACCCCAGTTGACAATGACTTTGCCAAGTTTACAGACGCAAATACAATAGAGGGTAGAAGCATCGCTGAGGTTAAATCAGACCTCTCTCTCAATAACGTAGAGAACACAGCTATATCTACGTTTGCGGGTACATCAAGCATAACGACAGTTGGAACTATAGGCACTGGTACTTGGCAGGGGACCGCCATAGCTAGCGCTTATCTGGATGCTGATACAGCTCATCTGTCTGGTACTCAGACCTTTACGGGGGCTAAAACATTTAGTGATAGCATTCAGGTTGACAACATCAATGTCAACGCCAATACCATAAGCTCTACAAACACTAATGGTAATGTTTTGTTGGCGGCCAACGGAACTGGAAAAATAGAGGTTAGAGGTAATAGTAATTCTGGTGCTATAATTTTAAACTGCGAAGCAAATAGCCACGGTATAACAATACAGGCTCCAGCGCACAGCGCTTTTGAGGGTAGCTATACCTTGACGCTTCCCACTGAAGACGGCGACGCAGATCAAGTCTTAAAAACAAACGGTAGTGGCGTTCTTGACTGGGTGGATCAGACAGCTGATACAAACACTCAGAATACGACTACGCTTTCTTTTCAGGACAGCTCAGACGATATCATACTTAGAAACACTACGGGTGGGGCTGGGTCTGGCACTCAGGACATTAAGTTTGTAGCTGGGTCCAACATAACGCTTACCCATACGGACGCAAACAATATCACGATTGCTGCCAGCACTGGTACTGGGTCTGCAACATTTTTGGGTCTCAGCGATACGCCTGGTGCTTTTACCGCTAGTAAATTTTTGAAGGTAAACTCTGCTGGGGATGCCATTGAGTTTGTTGACGCAAGTAGCTCAGGAGACAGCACTGAGGCTGAGTTTGTTATTCAATCTACAGCTGTTAACGCTGCTGGAGAGGCTGAGGGCACTGTAGTTAAGTTCGGCGACGACAGCACCACCGCAGGAAAAGTATACACGTTTAGCAGCGGAACATGGGTTGAGGTTGATGCTAATGACGAAGCAAAAACAAAAGGGTTACTAGCTATGGCTTTAGGAGCTAACTCCACTACAAATGGCATGCTTGTACACGGGGTAGGCTATCTCAATCATAATCCTGGATCTGCTGGCGACATTCTTTACGTGAGTCATTCTGCGACGGGTCAGATCTCTAGCACTCAGCCTAGCGATAGCGCTGACTTTGTTCGCGTTGTGGGACACTGCCTCGCCAGCAACAAAGTGTTTTTCTCACCATCACAAGATTACATTGACCTTGCATAACAATGCCAACATCTGGAGATATAAATGGAATTGCCATGGCTGATATAGCTGACATTAACGGAATAGACATGCCGTCTGGCGGCGGGGCATCAGAGCCAAGCTCAGGAATCCTTACATTAGGGGGTTCTACTAGTTCTAACCCAGTAACGAGAGCTGTTGATTTTGATCAATTCAAATCAATTCAGTTTCACTCCAGCGTATCAACAGCTTTGTCTGTTTCTGATGTGTCAGAGATCAAAGGTGGGAGGTATATGGTTGGTATCTTAGACACCTCTGGTAATTTATGGATGGCAAGTGGAGCGAATTCCACCACGGGCGGCGTTGGAAGTTATGGGGGTTATGTCCGTCAATTCGCTATTGAGCTTACTTCAGTCGCTGAATTTAGCTGTGGTGACGATCACGCTCTCGCCATAAAGACAGATGGAACACTTTGGGGAATAGGAAGAAATGGTGACGGCCCGCTGGGAAGAGGAAATACAAGTAGTCAATATAACACCTTTGATCAGATTGGAACTGATACAAACTGGTCGAAAGTTTCTTGTGGGGAAGATTACAGCCTTGCGATAAAAACTACAGGAGCTTTATATAGCGCAGGCAAAAACCAAGACGGAAGAACGGGACAAGGGACAACGAGCGGTGATACCACTTCCTGGACTCAAATAGGAACTGATACCGATTGGACTCAAATTTCCACTGGTCAGAGGACTTCCGCAGCCATAAAGGGAGGTACTTTGGTAACATGGGGGGATGACACCAGTAATTGCCTTGGTCTTTCGAGCTCTGGAGATCAGACCTCTCCTGATACAGCGAACTCCGATACAGACTGGCAAAGTGTTTGGGTAGGCGCTGATTTTATCAAGGCCATAAAAACTACAGATGGTCATCACTACCATTGCGGATCGGGTGGTTCATTTGGCGGGGGTACACGCGGTGATGGTTCTACAAGCGCCACAAGCACGTTTACAAGAATAGGGTCGGATACGGGATGGAGCGAGTTTGTTGAGCTTAAAACTTCTAGTTTTATATATTTGGCTGCGGGTAAAAAGGGAAGCAGTTGGTATATATGTGGAAGGTACAACGGGGTTCCCTATATAAAGACAGGAGGAACGGCCACCACATCAAGTACAACTACATTTGTTCAATTGGCTGACCCAGCTCCTTCAAAATTTTCTATTATCGTTTCTGATGGTTCTAAACCAGAAGCTATATACGTAGTTTAAAATGGCAAAGTATACAGTTATAATTAAAAGCGAACACGATTTAAGCGACCCCTGGACAGATTCGAGGGCCCCTAACTTTTCGTGGAGGTTCAACGAAAGAGAACTAGGTGAGTGCGTTCAGGTTGGAGAAGGTCAGTGGGAGGCCACCTATGAAAGCATGGAGCTGTCCTCTCCTAAAACATACACCTATTTGGATATGGTAAATGGGGGAGAGGTTACTTACACTCTTGCCGTTGGTGAGTATGGCGTCAAACCATAACTTTTTATTTTTATTATCTTTGCCTTATGGCCGAAGATGTAAAGAAAAAACTCAAGCGATTTGGACTCTCTGGGTTGAATAAGCCTAAGCGATCCTCAAGCGGCAAGAAGTCGCATATCGTAGCGGTAAGAGACGGCGGAAAAGTAAAGATTATCCGCTTCGGAGAGAGAGGAGCTAGCACGGCTGGTAAGCCAAAGGCTGGGGAGAGCGCTCGCATGAAGGCAAAGCGCAAGTCATTCAAGGCCAGACACAGAAAGAACATAGCCAAGGGTAAGACTAGCGCTGCTTACTGGGCCAACAAAGTAAAATGGTAAAATCATGCCACAAGGAAAAGGTACATACGGAAGTAAAGTAGGAAGACCCCCTAAAGCTATGAAGGGGATGAGAGTTATGAAAAAAGGTGGACGAGTCCCAAAGCTCTCTATTTCTAGTAAGTCTGTTATGGTGGATCCCCCAAAGGGATTTCACTGGATGGAAGAGCAGGGTAGATACTACCTCATGAAGGGTGATTATAAGCCTCACCCAGGTGCCGTAAGACAAGCCAAGTTTAAGCAGGCTAACCACCCAAAGGGATAATGCCAACTAGATATCCACCCAACCCCAAGTACAAAAACCTTTCAAAGGAGGCCGCCCTACAGCTTGCTGCTGAGGACGCGGGATCGCTTGTGGGCTATTTGTTCTCAAGAGAGATGGAGAACAGAAGCGCAAAAGATCGAATCACCGAGGGGTATCCCGAAGCCCCTAAATACAAGAAGGGCGGGAACCTCAAGCAACAGGCTGCTATCGCTATCGCTATGAAGAGAGCGGGCAAGAAGCCTAAGTCTGCAAAGAAGGGAATGAAGTTCAGCCCGAAGTATACTCGTGGTAGCTCGAACGTAGGTAAGAGAAAGAAGCTGATGTCAGAAATCAGCAACATTTATAAACAGCATAGAGGCACCAAAGCCAAAAGACAGAAGAAGGGATTCCCTCCTTCCGTGGCCGCACGTCTCAAGCAACTCATGAAGCAAAGAGATAAAATATGAAGGCTAAAAAATCATACAAGAAGGGAGGTAAGTTTCCTGACTTGACTGGTGACGGCAAGGTGACCAGGGCTGATGTCCTCAAGGGTCGTGGCGTCTTCAAAGGCGGAGGCAAGATGAAGATGTATAAGAAGGGCGGCATGGCTGGGCTCAGCGGCCCACAGAAAGAAGTGTACCGCAGAGGCTTGGCAGCATATATGTCTTCTGGTAACAGACCAAAGGTTTCTCAACACGCCTGGGCTATGGCTAGAGTGAAGAGCGCCTTCGGAAAGCGTGAGGCAGCAAAGATCAGGGCTGGCAAGGGCAAGAAAAAATAATGCTTATATTTGCATTCATATAACTAAGAATAATGGCTACAACCACTGCAACAATTACACTTTCGAGCGCTGACCTGACTGGTGACGCTCTTGCGCTGTCCAGCACAGCCACGCTAACCAAGGCTGGAAATCTTACGGGTTTAGATCAGACTACTGGTGTCTCTAGAAAAACAACAGAGGCTACTTCTGCGTATAAGCTCGCTGACAAAGCTGACTACGCAGATGCTGGGGCTCACAAAATTTATGTCAAAAACATCAGCACTACAGCCGCTGAGTTTATTACCATTACGGTAGAAGACCAACAGCTTGGACGCTTGTACGCTGGAGACTGGGCTTTTCTTCCTTATGCTGGCGATAAAGATATTTTTGCTACACCAAGCGAGAGTACGGCTATGACCGTTGAGTTCTTGGTAATCTCGCATAGATAATGGCAACAGTACGCGCTTCACTCAGCCTAAATAGTGCTGACGTGCTTACAAGCGCGTTGGCCTTGACTACCGTAGCTAATCTTACATGCGACTCTGGCGCTTTGATCAGAGCTAAAGTAAAGGGTACGGCTGTAAGTACTTCTGCTCTTAAAATTTACCCTGCCAATCAGTGTAACGAAAGAGCTTACTTATACGTAAAAAACCTTGATGTTGAGCTTGAGCAATACGTTTATATATATAACGATGATGATTCTAACGGTCTTGTAGCTAAGATCGGAGGCGGTGAGTTTGCTTTTGTCCCCGTTGCAGTGGACAAATCTTACGTAGTTTATGCTACCAAGGTAGACACGATGGTTGAGTACGGTGTATTCGGTAACGACAATTCAACTGTTCCGTTCACTGGAGCTGGAGCAGAATAATAAATAAGACATGGCAACATTAGCAAATACAGGGGTGTCAAATCAAATGGCATTTGGTCAGCATGGAAGCGCTTACATTGACACAGCGACTGCACTCACCCCACCCCTTGGAAAGGTGATTGTTGCAATTACCTTCCTGGATGACAATACACCCACGGGGCTAGTCGCAGAAGATCCAGGCACGATCTTTAACACTGCGGAGGCTGCTCACAACGAAAGTTCAGCAACCGCAAATGAGGGGACTGGAGGTCTTATTCTTACTTCTCAGGCGTTTCCAAAAGGCTTGACGATTTACGGAAGATGGACATCGTTCACTCCGTCTGCTGCTGGATGCATAGTTTACTTTGGCCCAGCCAAGTCGCCTGTGTCCACATCTTAATAGAACACCAATTAATTAAATAAAATGGAAGAGAACAACGAAACTGTTGCAGGATTCGAGGTCTTCAGCAATGCTGAGGACCTTGCTGCTTCTGCAACTCAAGAGACAGAACAGGTAGAATCACCTGTAGTAGAAACGCAAGAAGCTGTTGAAGAACAGCCTCAGTTTCAACAAGAATCTGCCCCAGAGGTAGAGCAACAAGTCATGTCAGAGCAGCCTGATCAGCAGGTGTCTGGCGAGGAAGAATACAGCGACGAAGAACTACAGTCGGCTGTGTTTGAGTACCTCAGCGAGATGACTGGTGAAAACATCAGCTCTCTCGATGACTTGTACGCAGAAGAAGAAGATTATGTAGTTGACGAAAGAGTCGATGCCATCGCTCGGTTTGTAGAGGAAACAGGCCGCGCACCAGAGGACTGGTTTAGGTTCCAGTCATTGAATCCAGAGGGTATGGATGATATGACAGCCATTCGCATTCAGATGTCGAATGAGTACCCTAACCTTTCTTACGATGAGCTCAACTTGCTCGTTAACAGTAAATACAAGGTTGATGCCGACCTCTACTCAGAGGAAGAAGTCAATCTTGCCAAGCTTCAAATGAAGATGGACGGAGACAAGGCTCGACAGAGCATTGAGGATATCCGACAAGGGTATGCCGCTCCTGAGTACGAAAATGAAGCTATGGAGTCCGTGATTGACGATGAGTGGATTTCAGACATGGTTCAGGAAGTTGACACCCTTGAAGGTCTAGAGTTTGACCTCGGTGATAACAACCTCTTGGAGTTCGGTCTGGATGACAACTACAGAGATCAACTCAAGGACAAACAAGCTCGTCTCGACGAGTTTTTCGATCCCTATGTACGGGAGGATGGAAGCTGGGACTACGACCTGCTCTCGTCTCACATGGCTGTCATTGACAACATTGACAGAATTGTTAAGTCTGCTTACACCAGAGGATTGGGTGACGGACAAAGAACACTTGTGGACACAGCGTCTAATGTCTCAACGGATACCGTTCCTACTGGGAATCAAAACCAACAAGACAACCCTCTTGCGAACCAAGTTAAACAACTATTACAACAACGCGGGGGGCTTACTTTTAACATTTAACATTAGATAATTATGGCTACTATTGGAACAGATAGAACCGCAGGCACAGGCAATCTTCCACAGATTGACGCAACGCTTTCGGTATCACCCAAGCAGGTAAGAGCTACCCAGCTGGAGAGAGGTTTTAAACTGACCCCTGACAGCTACACAACTATTGACGATCTCATTAAGGCGACCAAGGAGGACATCATGCCCGACCTGGTGAAGACTTACGGTGATCAAGGATTGACAGGATTTTTGAAGCTCACTGGAGCTGTGAACAACGGAGGTTCTTCTGACCAGATTGAATGGTGGGAAGAAGGTCGTCGTCACAGATCTTTGGCTTACACGGATGACCTCTCAGGCACAGGGCCTACACTCACTGTAACTACTGCCGCCGTAAAAGCAAACGTTCAGCAAAACGACGTTTTGATGGACGCGGCCACAGGGACTAGAGTAATCGTAACAGCTGGTGGTTCTTCGTCTTCATTGAGCGGCGCTGACGTTACGATTAAGCGTCTGGACGGTGCAAACTTCGCTTCTAGTAATTTGGGCAACGGAGGCACATTCGTACAGCTCGGTAACTTGTACGCACAAGGCACCAACCAGCCAACTGGATTTGTTGATCCAGGTATGGTTCGTTACGTAAACCCATACATGATCGTTAAGGACCGCTACGAAGTAAACGGTTCACAAGCGACAAACATCGGTTACGTAAACATGGGTAACGGCGACTTCAGATGGTTCATGTACGGCGAGGCCGAAGCACGTAAGCGCTTCGAAGACCGTCGTGAATTGATGATGTTGTTCGGCGAGAAGGTAAGCAATGCTTACGCTATTGACGGAAACAACTTCGCTGGTTCTGAGGGTTACTTCTCTGCAATCGAAAACAGAGGTATTAACGTATCAGGCGCTTCCGCCAACCCACTCGACAGCTTCTCTGAGTTTGACGATATCATCATCGAGCTTGACAAGCAGGGTGCTCCTTCTGAGTACGCTATGTACGTAAACAGAAAGCAGGACTTGGCTATTGATGACATGCTCGCAGCTGGTATCGCTACTGGCGTTACTGCTGGCCTCCCAGGTCAGTTCGGTGCATTCCAGAACAACGCTGACATGGCGGTACAGCTCGGATTCAAGAGCTTTACTCGCGGTGGTTACACTTTCCACAAGCACGACTGGAGGTTGTTGAACGATCCAACTATGTTGGGTGCTGTTGACGCTAACTTCATTCAAGGTGTTATGGTTCCTTTGGCTACTGTAGCTGACGCACGAAGCGGTGCATCTGTACCTGCTTTGTCTATGCACTACAAGGAGGCAAACGGATACTCTCGTGAAATGGAGCACTGGGTAACTGGTGGCGGTGTATTGGGTCACAACAATAACGGCGATGCTGGAACAGACCAGGCTGTATTCCACTACAGATCTGAGATTGCTCTTTGCGTTCGCGCTGCAAACCAGCACGTATTGATCAAGGGAGCCTAATAGTCTTGTTCTTAATGTTTAACTATTAAAAACTAGATTATTATGGCAACTTTTAGACACGCGACCCCAGGGTCAATTGTTACATCAAGAAGACTTATCGTATCTGATGCGGTTACTTCTGATGGAGACACCAAGTTCACGATTACTCAGCCTGCAAATAGCACAGTTGACGCAGTTATTGCCAGAAACCTCGATCAGATTGTTTTTGACAATGCGTCTGCGGTATTGAAAGCTAAGTGCGGAACGGCTGAAGATGGTGCAGAAGTTTGTGCATTCTTTAATCTGTTGAATGGAGCAACAACGCTCGCTGCCAATAAGGTGGCGTCAGGGACAGTTGAAAACGCTGTTTCTGCGGTTGCTGGAACCATGACCACAGACGAAAGAGAGCTGCACATTACATTGAATGCAAATCATACTCTAACTGCTACTGGAAACGGTAAGATTGAGTTCACTATTGCATTTAGAGTCTTTGACTAATGCGAATGGGTGGGGCTTCGGCCCCGCCCCTTTGCTTTCTTTTATTTTTAAACGAAAAAACTTTTTATAAAATGGGACATTTTGATGTATTACTTGCCTCCAAGGTGAGAGCTGGTGGTCTTGTTTACGACTCAGAGGTCGTTGACACGGACGCCGCAGCCTGTAGTGTAACCACGCCTATTACTATCTTCAACCACGATGGTAACGAAGGTGTAACCTTGGCTGATGGTGAGGCTATTGGTCAAGTTAAGATCTTCATTTCTAGTACTGCAAATACGGTAACATTGACTCCAGCTACTACTGCTGGTGCATACTCTACGATTGCAACGACTAACATCGGAGAATCTTTCACATGTGTGTGGACAACTGACGGATGGGCTGTTATCAGCAGAGCGTCTGGAGCAGCTGCCGCCGCAGGAGCTGTAGCTGAATATCCAGTACTCGCTTAATAGCTTCTTACAGACTATGAGAAAGGCCCTTCGGGGCCTTTTTCTTTTTTACTATATTTGTATCACTAATTCAATTTAATATGACTACACAAACTAAGAAGTCGCCTGGGCGACCTAAAAAAACCCAGGAGAAGCCCAAGCAGGTTGAAGTTCAACCAGAAAGGCTAGAGAAGTTCAAGGGAACAAGTATTCGCGGTGAGCTTGACGATGCCCCGATCAAGAAGAACTTCATCAAGAGAAAAGAAAAAGTACAGCAGCACAAGGAGTACGAGGTGATCAAGGGTGGAGGTATTGTGTTTATGCTCCCTCAGAAAGGAGTAACAGTCTACGACGAGGGGAAAAATACAGTTCGAGAGATCCGCTACTGCCCTAACGAGCCATCTATCTGGACCGACGAACAGGGTGAAAGAGCAACACGCAAGTCTGTTATTTTTAGAGAGAAGCGTTTGTTTGTGCCAAAGGACAAGCCGAACCTGCGAGAGTTTATGGAGCGCCACCCTGGAAACGCTGCCAACGGCGGTGGTATCTTCAGAGAAGTAAACAAGAAGAAAGACGCAGAAGATGAGCTCAAGAAGGAGTTCTTGCAGACAGATGCTATCGCTATGGTAAGAGACAAGGACATCCAGGACTTGCTCCCGATTGCCTTGTTCTTCAATATTGGTATTGACTCGTCTGTATCTGATATCCGATACAACTTGTTGCGTATCGCCAAGAAGAACCCTCAAGCCTTTATCGAAGCGTTTGACTCACCGCAAGTAGCCGTGCGCTCAGCTATCGTTCAGGCCAAGGACTACCAGATCATCAGAATGAAAGAAGACGGTGTTTACTGGTTCGATAGCAACAGCCTTATCGTATCCGTCCCTGTGGGTCAAGACCCCATGGATGTGATGCAGCGCTTCTGCCTAACGGAGCGAGGATCATCAGTTGTGTTCTCCATAGAACAACAGCTATCAAAGCTAGCATAAGAAAAGGCCACCTTCGGGTGGCTTTTTTCTTTCGTATATTTGCGTATGGCCGAGAAGTACTTGTATTTTAGAACCGTAAACACCTTGGGTAATGACGACCAGGCTCAGGATTCTGTTTGCTATCCTCTTAGCAAGCTCGTGGGCTTTGAGATGGGAACGTTTGGTGACGCCGATGCAACTGCTGATGACGACCTGTTCACTATTATTTTTGAGTCACTTCACAACGATACGGCTGGGCAAAACGTAAACTACGACACCATCACAGTAAATATTACTACCGACAACAACGCAAAAGAGGTCTGGAAGGGGATGTGTGAGGCTTTTGCTAACAGTAGCCAAGCCTTTATAGTTGTTGGGGATGACTTTGAGGTCGAATACATACACCCAGATATAGATTCTCTTGGCGATATTACTCTTGTAGACGCCAGCTAAACAGCCTTTTTGTTTATCGTATATTTGCTGTATGGCTGAAAAGTTCTTCTTATTTAAAAGAAAAGATCCCGCTGTTTCTGGAGGTTCTCTGTTCTCAGATAGCGGAAAAGGGATTAGCGTGGTTTCTATACCCGCTAAAAGCCTTGCTTACATGGCGGCTACTGATGGCGGTATTACTTTTTTCTTCAATGACGCTTCTCCCTTTGAAGAGAACAACCTGACTGTAGACGGTCAGTCTTTTGAGAAGACAAGCGTTTTTGTTTCTTGTGAGTCTGGAAAGGAATCTGAGCTCATGGAGAATGTAATCAGCTTTATCAACAGGGAAGGGACGAAGAGCGTTATGAAGTTTGACGCTACAGGTCAGGAGAACACCTTTGGGAAGAAAACAGCCACCCCAGTCATTGACGCCAGAGTGAGGTCCCTCCCTGTAAAAAGAAGCCTTACAGGTACAGAAGCCATATCAAGAGACAATGATCCAGCTACCGTAGTTGGCAACACGATCAAGGGCAGAGGCATCAACACTCAGATTGACTTCTTTGACGTAAAGAACAAGCCCTTGTTCGACATTGGGGCGGAGCAGCTATCTGATTCTGTTACGGACGGAAATGCAATTACTTCTGGACTTACGAGCAGAGGGACCTCTGATAGCTACAAAAGTCTCGTTTACACTAATGTTAGGTGTTCTGAGAACTTCAACATCTGCAAAACAAGAACTCTAAAGTTTTCGGTAGACAACGCTCTTATCCTCCAGAATTTAGTTGGTAAGGTTACCCTGACCTCTGGAAGCGCAATTAAGGCGAATCAGACAGACAGGGCTTCGGTCGGAGTTGGAGTTTCCAGGGGGGGCGTATCGACAACATTACTCTTTACTCCAACCTTTACCTACACTTCTGACAGCGGATCAAACATAACTTCATTAAATGTTTCTTACGGTGGCGCCGACTTGCAGGCTGGAGACCAGTTTACCGTGGTTTTCGATAGTGGAGACGCTAACGATAGCGTTACCTTTACCTTGACTGGGGGCTTATTTGGCAATTCAGCAACAGTAGATACAGCTGGAATAAACTTCGGTCCAGACGGTCTTGCTGCCGCTTTAACAACAGCTCCTCCTCAGCCATATGCAGAACACACTGTGTACATGGTTTTAGTAAGAAAAAACGGAACCCTTTTAAACCCAGTTTATTCAGGTATTTCTAGCACTGCGGCTACAGCAAGCGATCCGCTTCGAAGCAACGCATCTCCCTTTCAGTCCGATTCAAAAAACACAGACTTTGAGTTTTCTTTTGCTACGAGCAAAGACAGCACCCTTGTCATGAACAAGCGCTTTAGAGGGCCTTCTATAGAAAACTTCTCTGAATTTATAAGAGAGGGCTCTCAAGAAGAAAGCCCAGAAGACAACCTGATTGTTTTAGTTATTAGAAGGGATATCAATAACAGAATCAAGGCGTATGATAAAAACGGGGACATTGTTTTGAATCAGGCCCCTACTGAAGAAACCTCTGGGGTTTTGTGGTTGCAGAACCTTGGAATCACAGTTCCTTTCCCTTCAAACTCTCCCCAGCTTGAGATAGCGAGGTTTGGGTTTACAAACAAGGACCTTGGCGAAGACGTCTGCAAAAGCATCGCCATTCAGCTTAACGACAAATACAGCGCATAAAACGGCTGGTTTTTCTTTTTGTATATTTGCTTTATGGTTAGCGTATTGCAAGTATATACCGCTCTTAAGGACTTAGCCAACAAAGAGCAGAAGGGCTTTGTCACCCCGCAGGTGTTCAACAGCTTTGCTGCCCTTGCTCAAATGAATGTCTACAACGAGATATTCTCTGAGTTGGTTGACGCTAAGAGACTTAGCAGGCAAAACTTTGATCCTGGTAGAGATAAGTCTGTTCGCAAGCAGAAAGAAGAGGATTTGGCTTTCTTCTTAAGAAAAGCCTCTATTGATGGTGATGGCCTTTTTCTGAAGCCATTCGATGTGTCTAGAATCATTTCTATCAACGCTACTTCTGTTGCGGATTTCGGAGACACAAGCGAGCGGATCTCTTGCGAGGTTGTTTACGACCCAGAAAAAATGGACAGAATTCTTGGAAGTAACTTGTCTACGCCCACCGAAGGATTTCCAGTAGCGCTAGTCTCTCCATTGGATATAGAGGTGTTTCCTTCTACTGTCAGTACAATCAATCTTACTTACTACGCTAAGCCTACTTCGTTTGATCAATCTGGGCAAATCGACCCTAACCCTCCCTACTACGATTTCAACGTGGTTAATTACACGGGTCAGGAAGTTGAGGCGTTTCTCGCCCAGAACTCAAGAGACTTTATGCTGCCTCCGCACTATTTGACAGAGATAGTCATGGAGATGGCTAAGCTGATAGGCATGAGACTAAGGGACCAGCAGGTTTCTGCATTTGCAATCCAAGAAGAAGCAGCTGAATAATGGCATTTAACAAAGTAAAACTCAGTCAGATAATCAGGGACTTCATCATCACGCTTGATGGGGACGATTACGCTAGCAATGCTTCCGATTCAGCAATCAGAAACTTTGCGCTTCGTGGTATCAGAGAGATTGGATTTGATTTGGGTAAAAAGATCAAATCTCTAAAGCTGTCTATTGACAGCACCAACAACACCGTAGCCTTGCCAGACGATTTCGTTGATTTGTCAAAAATCGGAATTGTTGATCCAAACGGTATACTCAGGGTTTTTGGTCAAAACCAAAACATCAACTACTCAAGGAAGTATGAGGTGGATTCTACTGGCGCACTTACCAATGGAACAGAAGATTTTGATGGAGGTGTTCTCGATATTTCTGCTAATCAGATCCTTGACAGGCAGGATGACAAGACGTCTACTGACAACACCGATGGAAGCACGGACGACAACTTAGACTTTTACATATTTGAAAACTACCTGTACCAGGGTGGTATTGGGAGGCTGTATGGCACTGGCGGGGGATACTTGTCAGGGGAGTATAGACTTAACCTTGATCAAGACAGAATTGAAATCGAGGCCAATGAAGGCTTCACCGAGGTCGTTATTGAGTATGTTGCCGACGAAGCTAGATCGAGTGACCCAGAGGTGCATGTTTACGCTGAGGAGGCGCTTCGATCGTACATCTACTACAAGATTATTGAACGCAAGTCTTCTGTTCCAGCAAACGAGAAAGCAAGGGCTAGAGCTGAATACTATAACGAAAGAAGAAAGGCAAACGCTAGGCTCAGCAACTTCACTAAAGAAGAAGCCCTGAAGACAATTCGTAAGAACTTCATGCAAGCGCCTAAGTACTAATGCCAATAGATAAGAGAATACCTAGAGTCTTAAATTCAGATCTTGATAATAAGGCTGTTGACAAGGTGTCCATGCTGGACGCCTTGAATCTTTATTCTGGGCCCGATAATGAAGGATTTGGACCAGGGGGGAGCAAACTAGATGCTGGAGATCAGATACTTAAAAGCATCAGAGGTAACGCCAAGGTGTCCGAGGCAGAATCTTTTTCTTCAACTGCTAGGCTCATAGGCAGCGTAGAAGATCCAAAAACAGATATCACTTACCTGTTTATCTTTTCTACTCAAGGCACCAACCATGGTATTTGGGCGTATGACAGGTACGGGAGACTTCCAGGCTCAGAAGAAAACAGCTTACGCCTTATATACAAAAGCGGGCAGTTTAATTTTCCGCCTAACGGTTTTGTGAAAGCGGATATCGTTTACAGCAATGCCATTCAGACTTTTCCTGACTTGGGTGTAGACTTTGATAAAGACGCAATAATCTATTTCACTGACGGAGAGAATGAACCAAGGAAGATAAATGCTTATAGAGCTTTTGAGGCAGGTTCCAATATCCACGGTTCTGACGTATACGCAGAGGCTGACTTTATCACAGCCTGCCCTAAAACCCCTGTTAACCCCATTGAGTTCACCTTTGGGTTTGACGCCAGTCGCTCAACTAGTAATTTTACTACCACGCCAGGCTTTCAGTTTGCGTATCAGTATGTTTACATCGACGGAGTGGAGAGCGCCATCTCTCCATATTCTGATGTGGCCTTCCCTCCTTCTGTTGTTTTTCAAGGCTCGGAGCCTTTTGCAAACCACAACAACTACAACGCATGCAATCTTACGATTCCTGAGCCAGGACCAGAAATAAGTTCAGTTAAGATTCTCGCTAAGCAAGGGTCTACGGGTAGCTTTCTCATCATAGATGAGATTGACATAGAAGATTTTACTGGAAATTATGCCTTCTACAACGACAGGATCGGCACAGGCGTTAGTCAGAACGAAGTAAACAAGCAGTTTGACTCTGTTCCAATAAAGGCCGTTACTCAGGGCTTGTCCTCCAACAGATTAATGTATGGCAACTACACTGACGGTTTTGACGCTGTAAAAACTCAGTGTTCCGCAGAGGTTGTATACAAAGATGCCTCAGAGAGTTTTAGAACGTTTGATATCAAGATTAATCCGAGTATCGAGCCAATAGGTCTGCATACCGCCACGCCAAACAGAGGTAAATCTGTTGGGTTTGTTCTTGATTTTTCTGAGATGCCGTCTGAACTGGACGAAGGCGTCGAAATGTCGTTGAGCCTTACTATCGCCCCAGACAGGAACTGGCACCTATATAGCTTTTCTGATGACGGAAACGGCAACGAGCAAAATTCTTTTCAGCAAACAAGACAGAGAGGTATCCAAACTCAAGAGGGTATTGACGACCTTTTTAATAACGTAAACTTTCAACAATCTTTTGCTGAGACGTCTAACGAAACTGGAAGCTCGTTTCTTGATGAGAACGGAGATTCTTTTTTCGGAAAAAATAACGGTGTCGGTGTAGCTACGAATGTATGGAAGACGGTGGATTCAACCCTAGAGGGCTTTCTGCCTGATGACACGCCAACTGCAACTTACGGAACAAGTGCCGCAAACCCCCTTATAATTAAGGGAGGAGCCGTCAATTTTTATGCTAAAATAAAAACAACCCAGGAGATAACTTCGGACGAGACTTCTGTTCAAGAGAAAATAAACCAGGCTTTTCGTGCTGCTTTTACGGGTGAGGAAATGGGTGGGGGGTTTACTATTGAAAACATTGATGAGGATGTCAAGTTAATTGATAGCTATAACGTAGATGTGGGCCTTTACAGCGGCAAAAGAATAAAGCAGGCCATTATTAACACCGAAAACAAAACAGATTCAGAAGCAAAACTGATAACGGCTGTTGGTACTAACTCACCTCCGACGCCTCCAAGCGGATACTTTATAGTCAATAAGGCCAACGTTGAAATAGATATAAGGCCAGTAGACCTAGATATTTACGATCAGGAAGATCTTTTTATACCTCCTACTTCTAGTCATTTTGCACTGAGGCTAAAGCAGATAAACGATCAAGAGCTATACACTTGCATTCACGCTACCTCTGGAAGCTCTGAGGAGTTGGCTGCGCTGGACTGGATAGCTATATCCCCTGAAGATATATTAAGCATCCAGAGCGGCACACTCAATATCGGTCAATGGCTTTCGTCAAAGGGTCTTGACCCCTCTCTTGAGTTTCATCAAAACCCATTATCAAGTGCATTCGGACAGTTAGACCCTTCTAACAACATTGCGCGTCAAATAGGTTTTCTTGACGGAGGTAATGTTTTGTCTACTCAGTTTAATGACCTTGGGGGGTTCTGCTTAATGGATGGCGAAGGCGGGCCTGGGGGTGGACCATCTCGTAGTGTTGGCAATACATCCAATAGTTACGACGTAAACAAACTTTACAACCAGGGGTCTGTAACAGTAAACCCAGCCGAATCTCCTTCGTTTGCAGGAACAGGAAATTATTTATATAGTCAGACTGTTTTTTACACTGGCAAACTAGGTACTTTTTCTGTTCCAGGGGTGAACCAAACAAATGCCCCGCATGCGACCGTTTTACCGCTATTGTTTAGAGTCCTTGATGACGGGGATGATGTTTTTCATTATCCGTTACCAGAGGCTTCAGACGAGAACTCTGAGGTAATAAATCCTGCTCTCCCCAACTTTAAAAGACTTCAATCACCCGCAGAGATTCTTTCAGAGTCTTTCTCTATATCTGCTTTTGATCAGTTAGACCAGAGGTCATTTAAGACAGAGGCAAACCACGACTTTGGTATCGTGTATTACGACGAGAGAGGAAGGCACGGATTTGTAAATCCCTTAACCACCGTGTTTGTTGAGGGGTATACAAACGCCGAAAGACCTGGAGGGGGCAAAGGCGCTGTAGAAATAAAGCTTACTTTGAATCACGCGCCCCCAACCTGGGCTCATCAGTACAAAATTGTTTATTCAAAAAACACTACAGTTCAGGACTTCGTTCAGTACAATGCGGGTGGTGGATTCGTTTCTGAAAACCTTGAGCTTCAGGAGATTTCTGACTCAAACCAAAATATTTACGTATCGCTAAATTACCTTCAGGGTCATCCAGTTTCTTACGTGAGCTCTTTCGGGGCAAGAACCCCAGAGGGCGGATTAAACCTTTACAAGTTTCAGGAAGGAGACAAGCTTAGGGTTATCTCTTACTTTGAAGGAGAAGAAAGAAAGTACGTTGACTATGAGTTTGATGTTGTTGACCTTGTAAAGCTTGGGACTGATGAAAACCCGTTAGATGATGACGGAGAGAATATTGCTGAAAACCTAAAGGGTGATTTTGTTGTAGTAAAAAACAACCCAGCAGCCTTTGGGTTTACGCACGGAGAAACCCTTTCGGGGGTTTCTAATTGGGGGAACAACTGCATAATTGAGCTCAGAACACCTTTAAAGGACGTTGACGCTGATCAGCGTGTGTTTTACGAGATGAGCGATACATACGATGTGGTAATCAACTCTGACCTGAACGTTGCTCACGATGAACCAACACTGACGCTCAAGAACGGTGATGTATGGTTTAGGCCAGTAGCTACAAACGTAAGAGAATTCGAAAACGGACAGTACGTTGATATAATTGAAGAGGTTGACGGAGCTAATGATGCTCCAGCGCAACCAAACTTCAAGAATGTATTCCTTGAAACTTCATCGGCGACAGACTTGTTTAGGGCCGACAACCTTGGGTTAGGCAGACCTAACTTTGTTCTCAAGGGCGCAAAAGAAACCGTTAGAGAAGCTACAATAACCTACTCTGAGCCCAGCAACCCAGAAGGCAAGAGGCTTGATTATTCATCATTTAATGCGTCTCTAGCGAACTTTAAGGATTTGCCAGAGCGTTTTGGCGGTATTCAATACATGAGCGATTACAACGAATTCTTGTTTGTGCTTCAAGAAGACAAGGTTAGTGTGGTCCCCGTCAACAAGAGCATCCTATCTGATGCTTCTGGAAGCAGCATGGTTATTGCGTCTACAGAAGTTTTAGGAAAGGCTGTTTTCTACCCTGGTCAGAATGGCTGTGATGACGACCCTTCCTCTGTTTTTGATTCTGGGCAGGAAGCTTACTTCTGCAACAAGACTTTATCTAAGGTTTACAGATGGACAAAGCAGGGGGGCGTAGAAGAAATATCAGACAAAGGGATGTCTTCTGTGATAAGGGCTTCCATACAAGCTGCTATTGCTCAGGGAGATGAAGTGAGAATTGTTGGCGGTTACGATCCGTTGAAAGACGAGTACCTCTTTACTATAATCAACCCTGCTGAAAGAACTGCCAGCAATGTGGTTTTTGTTGATCAGCCCTCAGAGGCAGTGGCGCCTGGCGGTGGAGATGGAGGCGACGAAGGCGGCTCGGATGATGAAGACCAATCAGACACAGAGGCTATATCTGTAGACCCAGATTCAATAGATTTTGGAGATATTGACATTGACACTAAAAGAGACGAAAAAATAAACGTTTTCAACAACAGCTTTGAAGTTCTATATGTAAGCGCGGTGACATCTCCTGACGACTCAATTACGTTCCCTGGATTCCGACCGTTCTACATGGATCCGTCTCAAATATCAGAGCCGTTTAAAAGCATCAACGTTAATTTTCAACCAAAATCTGCGGGGGGCTTTTCTTCTGAAATAAGAATTACAAGTAGCGACCCCGTAAACCCTAACTTAATAATTCCCGTTATTGCTACGGTAACAGAACCCCAACCAGAGATACAGCTTAGTGAATTCCAACAAGCCTGGAACGATTTCTACGAAGCAAACGAATTATTACAGCCATTACAATATCCACTACAATCAGATGACGACATGAGCGCACAATTAGCTATAGATTACTTGATAGATCTCAAAAACGCAGATCCTTCAGAACACCCAACATACCGTCAGATGGACGCCCTGGTCTCTCAGGCCAATAACGACGTGTTCAGGGCCAGCCTTGATGGAGTCGAAACGAGCGGCTCCGCTGAGGGGGAGCTTACCGCTTCAACGGCAGATTTGCTGTTATTTTTAGGGGCTTTTAGTAACTCCGTAGATGCCGATGATTCTTTCTTTGAAGGTGCTGCATTTCCCACTACTAACAATCCCGCTACAGGTGGCTCTACGCCTCCGCCAGACTTATCCCTCGTTCCAGCAGGTCTCTATAATTCTGTGCAGGACGCTCTCGACTTCATAGTGGAGGACGCTTCGCTTACTGTAGGCGCCTTCCATATCATTAACGCATCAATAAAAGACAAGGTAAAGGCTGACTTTAATGGTGATGGAATCATTGGTACTGGAGACCTTATGGATCTTTTGCAGTACTATAACTTCCCCATTCCTGGCGAAGGAGAGCCAGCCTTCATTAATCCTCCTCAGCCTGACACAGAAGGCTTTGAAGCCCCAGACTCTCAGTTGCTGCTCCAAACGGTTCTCTGGATAACTCAGTACGGCTCTGACATGACTGCTGCTCAGTACTGGAGCTTTGCCTCTAACATTCGTAAAGACGTCAAGACAGACATCAATGGCGACGGAATCGTTGGGGCGTCTGATCACTTAGTTGTTTTAGCGGAATGGAGCACCGAGCAAGGTGGAGACCTAGACACACCTCCAAGCGGAGCAACAACACCCCCTCTTGACCCTGACACCTTAGCCTTTAACTGATGCCTACACCTCCAGTAACATTTGCGTTTTCAAAAAAACAAGACAGGTGGACGACGAGATATTCGTTCACCCCAACTTGTTACGCTAACTGTGGTGACGTTATGCTTTCATCTAAGGATTTATCAGGTATCTGGAGGCATGACGTAAACAACAATAGAAACAACTTTTATGGTGTTCAGTATGGGGCTTTGATCGACATGGTTTCCAACGATGACCCTTCGGCTGTGAAGATGTTTAAGTCCATTTCCTTAGAGTCAAATCAAAAATCGTGGAGTGCTACTTTCTTCACAAATGAGGAGCACCAGGACGGAAACAATCAGAAATCCAATGTCGTGGGTGGATTCAAAGACAAAGAAGGATTTAAGTATTTGGAGGTCCCAAGAGACACAAAAAACTCCACTGCAAACTTGATCCCTTGTGTGGGTATGTCGTTGATCGATGACGCGGAAATAGACAACTATTCTTCGTATCCCGTGTCTATAAACTCCCATCTTTCTTTACCACATGGCCTTTTGCTGGCGTTGCACAACGGATCTGTCCAAAGCTTTTCTGACTTCACGGGCGGTCAATTTACCGACGTGTTTTTAACGTCTAGTTACGGAGAGCCAGGAGAGGTAAACATCGATCTAGGCGCTAACGAGTACGCGAACAACGACGAGGAGCTTATTAGCCAGCTAGGTCAGTTCCTGAACGGTGTAAACTTTGTGGCTTCAGACGCCTCTGTTAATGGCGATCAGATGAGAGGTCCATACATGAGAGTCAAGCTGGCTATTCTTACGAATAAACCACTTGAGCTTCACGCAATAAATATTGACTACGAGTTTTCTAAGCTGGACAAGCGTTTAACTCAAAGTTCTTAAATTTGTAGACCATGGCATATAAGAAGAAATACAACAACGGAGGATTGCTTGACAATATTGACATGAGTCAGTATCAGTCGGGGTCTCAGTTTACGCCAACCAACTTCGGAAACACTCAGGGGGCTTACAACCCGTTCACTGGTATGGACACCACTGGAGCTACAGGTGGGTTCGATGAATTTGGTAATCCAATCGCCGCTCAAGCAAATTCGGGTGCGGGTGCTGGGCTAATTGGTCTTGGTGCTGGTATCGCAGACATTATCCGCAGCAACAAAGAGATTAAGAGGCAGCGAGGACTAAGGGGTGAAGCTCAAAAAAGAGCAGACGCTGCAAGAGGTAAGTTGGATGAATTCAAGTTTGATGTATCTCAAGCAGAAAGAGACCTGGCTACAGCTGGAATTAGGCCAACAGATTTAACGCCCATGCAGTCGTTGCAAGCCACTGAGCTTGCAGCTTTGTCTTCTGACCCCAGGGCCTTGATGGGAGCCGCTGGTGCTACTACTGCTCGCGCTCAACAGGCTACTATGGCTGCGCAGCAAGCCGACTTGCAGCGAGAGCTGGGGGCAATGGGAAGATTAGCTGGACTAAAGCAATCGGCCCTTCAGCAGAAGCAGAACTTGCAACTCGGATTGCAACAGCAAGACTACGCCATGGGCTTGCAGGACAGGGCTATGGCACAGCAGAACATCGAAGCGGCGAGGGCTGCGAAGAGGGATGCAATCGGAAGCATGATCACAGGCGCGGGGCAAACAGCCTTGGCACTTGTTGGTGTTCCTCCGATCGGAGAGAAAGGTATGAGAGTAAAGTATGAGGACGGCGGAGTGGTGGAGGAGCTGCTGCGAAGACAGCCTGTGCAAAAGACTGAGGGTGAGTTCAATCACGACACGAACAAGAAGGCGATCATCGACGAGGAGACAGGCGTGAAGGAAGGCGAAGCTACAGGAGGAGAGTACATCCTCAATCCAGAGCAAGGAGAAGAGATTCACATGGCATACAAAGGCGTGGAGCAAATTGTGGAGTCAGGAGAAGAACCAACGATGGATCAGCTTATGGCCCTTTACGAAGCTGTTCAGAGCGTCTTCAGCCAACCACAATTTAACGAAGCGTAATGGCAAATGGACAACTACCAGGAAGGGTAGCCGCTACGACTATAGGTCAAGGAAAGAGTTACTCTGACATGATGAATGAGCAGCTAGCGCTTATTCAGAAACAAAAAGCAGCCAACCTGGATAAAAGGCTTGCTCAAGAAGAAAAGAACAGACAGTTTAGGACGGAGCAACTGCAAAACATCTACGATTTTGATGTGTCTGGGCTCGCTTCTGGAGATGTACAGGTGCTCGCCGACATGCAGCGCCAGCTTGCTGCTTCACTCGATCCAAACTCAGAAAACTCTTATTCTAATTCTCAACAGCTTGTCGCAGACACAGCATTGATAAACAACGCTTACAATGAGATGAAGCGTTGGGCGGATACGGGCATGAGTGGTAGACAAGCATACCAGCAGGGTGTTTTAAATCCAGACAGGGGAGACGGAACTGTGTTCGTGGGCGATGAAGATACCCTGAGTCAAAAAAACAACCTTTGGGAGCGAGGAGCATTCGCAGAGGGCTCTGTAAGGCTTGAAGGCCCTCCAGGAAACAGACGACTGGTGGGCATGGCTTTAGACGTTGATGGAAACGAAGTTGGTGAAATTGGCTTCTTTGAAAACTCAATGAGAAATCAGCCAGATCAGTTCTGGAGACCAGAAGTTGTGGAAGCTGCGTACATGGATGTTGCTGGGACTTATGCAGATAACACTAACGTTGACATAACAAACGTTAGTCAAAGAGCTGCAAACGACTGGGACAACAATCCAAAAAAGATTCAAGATAGATACCGAAGGGATAAGGCTAGAAGAGAGGGTCTCAGTATGGACGACATCACTAATGACAACACAACGTTCCAGGACGGGTATACCGACGAGGAACTTAGAGCTGAATACATTGCCGAAGCTAAAAGCGGCGTTGAAAACTTGAGAAAGCAACAGACTCAAGACCCACTGTTTGACCCTCAGAGAACAACATCGGGACTCACTAACCTCAAGGAGAAAATTACCTTGAATGTAGAGGATGAGGAGTTTGCTGGAAACATTATAGCGGCTGACTACGTTAGAGGCTTAGACCTGGAAGAGCTTAGAGATGCCGACGGAAATATCGTTATACCTATTCAAGTAGCTTATGTGGGTGCAGGCGGCGTAGTAAGAACGCAGACTATAGACCCTTCAAACCCAGCGTATCAGCAGTTCATTCAGCAGATGGGGGAAAGCGGAATTAACGAAATGTTCGACAGGGCTGGTTATACCATAACTACGGCAGACAACGCGGGTGATGATAACCAACAGGGCGGAGACGATCCAGCCCCGCAAGACCTTGAGACGGCTGACCTCGAACAGCAAAGGCTTGATATCCTCGAAGGAACTGGAGATAACGAGGGCATGAGGTCGATTGAACAGAGAGCTGAAAATGCGAAACAGGAAGCTATTGATTCAGCTTCAGAGGAGGTGGGATTCTTTGGGCGTTTTAGCGGAAGCGAATCAAAGAGTGATGTCGAGGCTAGACCTATAACAGACTTCATGTCTCCTGCCGAAAAGCTCGCTTATAATCAAGCTCAAAAAGACTTGGCTGCTATAGACGCTCAGTTAGGCGGTGAACCTAATGAGACCACTCAGAGCGCAGACAATCAGGCTCCTCAAAACCCAGCTGCTCAACCGATTCAGACGGAAGCACCAGAAGCTGCGGCAGCCATAGAAAACTCTAACGTAGAGGCTCCTAACCCTAATACTGGCGAGCCCGTTACGGTCGATGCTTCAGCCCCAGAAAAACAACAGGCGGCACTAGCGGCTTTCGGGGGCATTATTCCCCTAGAGACTCAAGAGGATGAAATCCAGGAATATATTCAAGAGCTTTTTGTTAATGTCGCTCCAAGTGACAGCACTTGGTTATGGACTGGAGCTCAAGAAGATTTCGAGTCTGGCAAAAACAGCGATCCAGTTCCCCCTTGGTGTGCAGCATGGGTTGCGGACATGATTCTAAGGGCTGACCCTGATTTTGACTTCTCAGCCGTTGAAAGCCCTTCTTACGGACAGACAGAAAAGCAAGCAGGAGAGACCAACAGAGTTAGAGCTCAACACTATCAAAAGATTGGTGAAGCTGTGTCAAAGACTGGCGATCAGTACGACGCACAAGTGGGTGATGTTGTAATCAAAAAAGTTGGAACGCAATTTCACGTCGGGTTCTTTGCTGGGTACGATGAAGATGGAAACGTTCTTATTCTTGGAGGGAACCAAGCTGACTCACTCAATATAACACCTTATCCATCAGATCAAATCGTTTCAGTAAGGAGAGTTGATGTAGCTGCTATCGACAAAGAGGATGTAGAAAAGATTAGCGCCACAATCAATGACGGAAAAGTAACTTAATATGTCAAACGGAAACAGCAACTTACCTCAAACTACAGATGAATTGAGGCAAAGCGTCTTGGATGGTGTTAGAGGTATTTACAGTAAACGATACGAAGAAGCTCAGCCCCAGCCAGAGCAAGAAGAAAGACCGAGCCTGTCAAGCTATTCGCAAGACATCCAGGACCTGCTTTCTGGCAATGCCGTAAGAGACGAGTACAGAAATACTCAGAGGCAGGCTATGGAAAAGCTTTTGGCCGAAAATGACATAGATGCAAAGTCTTTTTTCGGGGAAAAGCCCGACGCTACGGTAGTTGACGTAATGCGAAGAACCAACTTCGAAGGATTCGCAGATAAAGAAAGAGCGTACAGCGCGGGGCACAGCACAGACTACGGAAGAGAGAAAGCCCTGAGTCAAATTCAGGAGCAGTTTTCAAACAGATTTGACAACTCTCTTGTGTTCCCAGACCTTGGGGTAAAAATAGACGAATACATACCCGCATCTATCAGAGAAGACGACAGGCGTCGTGGTGACTTCGAAAAGGCTTTTTATCAGGAGACAGGTATTGCCCTTGATTTTGATGGAAGCAACAGGGTTGGCGACATGTATGTCGAGGGGGCTGGAATTGGAAACGCATTTAGAGGGGCGGGATACCTGGCAAGCGATCTAGGTGTTGGAATTATGGATGCCACTCTTGGTACCGCAGAGTTTTTCTATGATATACTGGGGGGCGACATAAACGAAGCAAACGAAGAGTTTCTTGAAAAGCAAGCCGCAGGTGAGGTGTCAACGCAGCTAGAAGCAGCAGAAGGCTCTATGTCGAAAGGCGCCATGGATTTGTTTTGGGCTTCTTTTACTAGCTCTGAAGCCCGACGTCAACTCATCGAGTCGCAAAAGTCAAGAAGAACGATTGACTTTCAGGCAATGCAAGACAGGAATCAGTTTGACACTAATGTTGTGGTAGGCAACTCTGTGGACATGCTTATTGAGTCTGCTCCGCTTTTGCTGGACTTAGCTCTTGGTAGCCACGGCGGGTCTTTGTTGATGAAAGGTGCAACAAAAGCTGTTGCTAAAAAAGCCGCTAAAAAGGTTGGGACTAGAGCTGTAGGTAAGGGAACAAGATTTGTAGACCCAAAAACTGGCAGATTCATTTCAAAGGAGGCAGCCCAAAAGGTAATCACTAATTCAAATACAGTTCAAAGGCTGATCAATCAGGGAGGAGCCGTAGCAGTATCTGATTTGCTTGTTGCTAGTCAGATGCACTCAGACAATGTTGGGCAGGAATGGTATGACAACCTCAGCGGCTCCGAAAGAGCTTCATACTTGGCTCAGCAGTCAACAGCAGAGGTCCTTTCTGGTATGGTCCTGAACAACGTTCTTGGTCGAGGTTTCTTTGGAAAAGCATCCAAGTCCAAGGTAACCCAAGAGGGGTGGAAGGCAAGAAAAAAGTTCGTCACAGAATATGGTAAGAACATAGCTAACTCTACTTTTTTGGGTATTTCTGAGGAGGCTCTCGCAGAAGCTGGCACTGCTGCGTGGCAATACATAAGCGAGGTAGATGCAAGGATAGCTGGAGGTGACGCGGGAGCTAGATTCGACATTAAGGAACTCGACAGAAGGGTAAAAGACGCTGCGGCAGCTGGACTTATGATGGGTGGGCTCGCAGGTTTTGCAGGTGGCGTGGTGGGCGGCGCAGCTAGAGCGTACATGGCTTCGTTCCATCAAAGCAATATTGAAGGAAAGAAAACTATTGAAAAACTTGCTAAAGCTGTTACTGACGCTTCCAATGCTACCGACCGTCAAAAAGCGATGGAAAGGCTACAGGCTGAAGTAAAGAAGCGTTCGGGGGCTCAAAGCGCCCTGAGCAGAGCTTACTTCAGAATGAGTGAAGCCAATCCAGAGGTGTTCGAAAAAGTAGCTAGGATTCAGGGGCAGATAAACACTTTGGTTCATCAGCACAAATCAACTTCGGACCCAGAAGTTCAAGGTGCGCTGTTTCAAGAGGTAAAGGCGCTCATCGAGGAAAAGCAAAAGCTTGAGAACGAAGCCTTTGAAGGTGACACGACATTCGAAAATGTTTACAAGGAGGAAGCTGAAGCTGTATCCAAGGAGCGAGGAGGGAAAGTCAAGGCGTGGAAGGGTACTTATGATTCTGATCCAGAGAGACTTGCAGAGCAAGCAACAGAGCAAGGGATTCAAAATCAAATAGACTCTCTTGAGGCTGCTCAAGCCGTAAACTCTCAAGAGCAAAACGCCGACGATGACCTGCAAGACTCTGAGGGTCAGACGCAAGAAGACTCTGGCATGGTCAGAGATGAAGATGCGCCTATAGAGGGTGTTGAGGGAGATGGTGAAACCCCATTGAATCCAAATGCGCTGGACGGGCAGCCCCTTGCTGGTAAGTATAGGGATATTACAGAAAAAATGAACAACCTACTGAAGGCTTTCAAGCCGCTGGGTATTGACGCCGTTGTTCATACAACTGAACAAAGCTTCTTTAACGCTACAGGCAGCACGGCCTTGGGTGTGTTCAAAAGAGGTAAGACTGTTCATATCAACTTGCAGAAACAAGGGGTGACGGCAAACACAGTTCGTCACGAATTCTTGCATGCTGCGTTTACTACATTGACCCCTCAGAAAAAACAACAGTTTTTAGAGCAGCTGAGAGCGATTAGCGGTATTAATGCGAGAAACATAGAGAAGGCCGTTGAAGAAGCGTATTCAGACGTTAGCCCTGAAGTGCTCGTAGAGGAAAAGATAGTAAACATCTTAGAGCGAACCTTGGATAACTCATCGCTAGAGGCTAGGCAGTCTGTAATTCAGAAAATCCTAAATGCATTCAGAAGAATGCTAGGAATAAAAGAACAAATTACCGAAAGCGATCTCCAGGGGTTTGTAAGACAGTTCAGGGCGGCAGAGCGGACGGGGGCTGAATTTGGTGGGCAGCAGGTGGGTCAGTCTGCCGACATGGACGCTAGGGATCTGGGCATGCGCCAACCATCTAAGGCATATCCAGACCTCATCAACAAAGTGGTGAACTACAGGGTGATCTACTTGGATAAACTCGGAGGCCAACAGTCTTATCAGACAAATGGCTTGCGATTTAATGACTACTGGCACTTCAGAAACTGGTATCTGAAAGAGACGGGTAACGGCAAGATGGCCGACAACCTAGCGGGCTTTACCTATATGGGTGACGATGGAACTCTCAAGACGATCAACCCACCTAAGCCCAAGCGAGACAGGGAGACGGGTGAGATCATTGATATGGAGCCACGCCTGAAAACCCCCACACAAAGAAAGATGGATACCGCGTCAACGCAGGCAACGCGCAGAAAAAGATCTCTTAGATATGTGGACATCAGAAGAAACGCGGGTACAGCACTGAAGTTTGCAGTTGGGAAGGTTGAAAAGATTGGCCGAACAGGAGAGCTTACGTTCTACAACGATCGTATGCAACTAGAGCAAGAGTCGCAGTCTGAACTCCCTGTAGCGTACAGCGAGACATTCTTTACTGACGGCCTGAATGTGAATGAGCTCGATCAGCTTGGCACAGACTTCGGAAACAACCTTGAGTTTTTGATTCCGACGACTCAAGAGGCTGACTTTGCCTTTACTGTAAGAAACAACGGTGACGGCACAGTTACTATTGATGCGCATTCAAATGTGTTTACTGGGTTCGAAAAGGGAGAGGGAGATGTCTTAGCAGAGGGACGATCAAATCCACAAGAGAATTTAGAGGCTAGGCCGCTTGTAATACCTAAGTCAAACAACTTGGGTAAAGAGGAGGTTAGAGGCGACATCATATCAGACACAGCTGGTAAACTTGCTTTGTCTCTTGGCTTTGACAAAACGGGCGATTTCTCTGGGGTGAGAGAGTTAATTTCTAGAGGCGGTGAAACAATCACCTCTCACATAAACAGAAGGAAGGCCAAAATGATCTACAAGCAGCTTGTGGATATGGCGTTACAGGAAGCCCAGGAAAAAGGAATGAAGCCAGGGGACATTGGACAGATAGTTATTTATCATACGCTTCTAGGAAAGGAGTCAACACTAGGTAATCCGTATGTCTTTGGTGAGATAATGAAAAAGTTTGCAGATCCAAGAGAGATGGAGGCTTCTTTCAACAAAAAAACTGGCGACGCAAAAATATTTAGAAACGCACTTGAGGAGGTGCATACTTCTGCTGATCCAGACCTAGACAAACTCTTCGAGGATATTGATAA
>Ga0208157_1000160_pt1 | contig 42527 bp, 66 predicted proteins | sample 5_EtaG_FD_184077 | JGI IMG/M metagenome (GOLD analysis project Ga0208157, IMG submission 184077) | Marine viral communities from the Subarctic Pacific Ocean - 5_ETSP_OMZ_AT15132 metaG (SPAdes) (version 2) | ecosystem: Environmental > Aquatic > Marine > Oceanic | place: Pacific Ocean | collected...
TTAATGGTAGTGGCCTCACAGACCAAGCTAACCCAAATTTAACGTTATCTGCTGGACAGCTTTTAATTATCGAAAACCAATCTGGTTCTTCTCATCCTTTTGTCATCAAAAAAGGAAATATCAGTGGAGCAACAACAGGTGTAGGACTAACTAATCCTGGTTGGGCACGCATAGACAATAACAATACAGCAGTTGACACCGATAAGTTGATGGTTTCTTTCAAGGAAACCGGTGATTACTATTACATCTGTCAGAACCACTCCACCATGAAAGGATCTATCACTGTTCAATAGCAGTTATTATATGTAATAAAGGGTATCTTCTTAGCGTGGCGCATAATCTTACCGATCACTTAGGTACTACAAATAATGCGATTGACCGTGCCATATCGCAAAAGAAGGCTAGAGACGAGACATCCGTAAAAGGTGGTTATGAAGAAGGTGCCTTTCAACAGTTTGCAGGACCTAATAAAAGAGAATTTGATAATTTAGCTAATAATCCTGCCTCTGATCCAGCCGCTAAGGAATTCTTAGCAAGGTGGATGGAGCAATATCAAAGAGGTCAGTACGGACCTATGGGGCCATACGCATGAGCATCCCTTTAGCAGGAGCAAAAATGATGCCCTTTATTAAACAAGGGGCTGGTATGTTGGCTAGAAATGCTGGCAAGCTTGGAAAAGAGTTGATTCCAAAAGGTACTCCAATGGAGAGAGCCTTGATGACTGCTGTTTGGTGGGGACCTGATGTATTGGTCTTCCCTGCATTAATGGCTGCTACGGCTCCAGAAGGAACAAGTGCAATGGACAGACTAGGAATAGCAGGAGAAGAGGCCACTATTGGTACTCTTGCTTCTTTAGTTGGTCAGTCTGCAGGTATAGGACTTGGTAAAAAATTACTAAAATTGCCTTCGGGTGGACAGGCTCTCGGCTTGCTCCAAACTGCAGGCGACTTCACCGTTGGTGCTCCTGCCAGAATGCTTGCTCCAAGACCATTAACTAATAAGGCTTATGAGACAGCACAGCTAGAAGGAGAAGAACTTCTAAGAGCACAGATAAGACAAGAAGAACGAGAGCGCAGCGATGCTTTGCTGAAGATTGTTTTAGAAGGTGCGGGACTGTCTCCTAACCTTATGGATAATTATGGTTGAAGGATTAGGACGTAGACCTCAAGATGGCTTGAGGATATTCGAAGAAGGGTTTAGATCTAACCCTAGGTTCTTCAATCCTGAAGATATTGTCAGGGCAGATCCTATCGAAGATATGTTTATGAGCTCTTCAGCTCTAGACGCATTAAGACGAGCACTTCCTTCGGATGTAGGAGCTACTGCATGGGGTAATGATTTCCAACGTCGTATGGAAACTGCCCCTAATTGGCAGAGAAAAATTGCTAATGCTATTTCTTCCGTTCCTCTAGGGGGAATGTCAGAAGTTCAAAAAGAAGAATACAGAGTTCAAAGAGATTTAGATCCTCGAATAGCAAGAGAAACTGTTGACCCTGGTTACACCGTTGCTAAGACATCTAGGTTTGGATTACCTCAAGTTGCAGAAGATGCCGTTCCTAGTGATCGTACAAAGCTAGGACGTCGAGCACGTATGTTGCAGGCTTCAGGTATAGCGGCTGGCGATATTATGACGGACGGATTGAGAACTATTTGGTGGTTCTTAAATGCACCTCAGGCTGTGGCAACCTTAGGTTCCTTACAAGGTATGCATATGGGTGAGAAGCCTTTAACAGATATGATGCCTGAAATCCCAGTAGGAAAAGAAAAAACAATTAAATCAAGATTGTTACCTACGAGGGGATACAGATTAGCTGCAACTATGCCTGCTGTAATAGGAACTTCTATCGCTGTCGGAAATATTGGACGTCAACCAGGCTATAAAGCAATTATTCCAAGCGAAGATGATCCTCGTAAGAGTGATGCTCCTGCTGCTGAATTATTAAGTAGATACTTCCTAGGACGCTCAGGCAGACTTCTTCCATATAGCGAATTTTCTAAGGAAAGACCAGACGTTTCTCCTGAAGAGTACAGACGATATAAAGCTTATACTTTTGACCAAAAAACAGACTTAAATCCTTTCGATGGAGACTTTAATCTTCTAGGTGCTTTGAAAGGCACCGTAGATGGTATTCAAGGCCCTGAAGTTAACTTCATGGGCAAAAGCATCCCTATAGCAACAGGTGTCTTACCAGCGGTGGCAGCAGCGGTTGGCACAGGCTATGGCTTAAGAAGAGGAGGAAAGAGGTTGCTTGCACCAAGAGGGGGTATTTCTAAGCAACAAGGTGTTCAAAGTCGTCTAGCAGCTAAAGAAGAAGAATTTGATAAATTAGCTTATAAATTAGGACAATATAAAGCAGAAGACAAATATTTCGAAGGAGCTAAAGGAAAAGCAGAGCTAAGAAGAAAGGCTCGTTTACAGGAAAATATTCCAGAGATGAAAGCAATAAATGAAGCAAGAAAAGCTGCTAATGAAAGAGAAGCCTTCTTATCTGCAGTACAGTACGGTTCTGGAGGATTAGCAAGTACTGCTGTTCTTGGACAGGCTTTAGAATCTTTAAGAAGGTCTTTGAAGACACCAGAGGAAGTAGATGTTTAACAGAATAAAACCCTTTGCCTCTATAAGAAGTGATGACGAAGCTATGAAGCTTATGTCTGGTGCTTATGACGAAAATATGGGAACACAACTTGCAAGGCAAATGTTAGCTGCCAAAGCTAGGACAAATTTAGCTGAGATAACTGGTGACGCGAGAACGGACGCGGCAGATAAATTAGCTAGCGGTGCATTTATGAATTCAATTATTGGAGGTGTGGGAACCTTAGCAGGAGCTGGTATTAAATCATATAACGCTAATCAAGCCAGCAACATCTATGCCAATAGTGACTACGACTATCCTATGTATGAAGATCCTGCAATTACTGGAGGTAATGATATTTTCAGCTCTTGGAATTCTGATATGGGTGTAAATGATACCCCTATATATGGAAGTTACAATACCAATTACAGTACTAATCCAAAGTACGATCCGTCATCTGATTCCTATAATTCCTTCGGTAATAGGTTTGACCGTTTCTTTAACACAAGTTGGTTTTAAATAATGGAAATCCAAACAGACCCTAATTCAATTTGGACTATTAAAGATTTCGGCAACTACGGAAAGGATGGTGGTGATTTTTCTGGACCGAATCCTGATCAGTTCTCAATGGATTTTGAAAATTCTAAAGGTTTCTTTAAGTCCCAAAAAAATGATCCATTTGCTTATTCAGTAGGTAAAGGATTTGATATGAGCGGAGGAGAATCAGGATTAGAAGTAGGGCTAGGTCCTATAACATCGGATGCTAAAAAGAATATGGCCTTTGCAGGAGATCTACTTGGAATTAAAGCAGCAGAGGAAGCAGCCCAGATTCAAGCTGACGCTATCAGAGACGCTGCATCTAAGCAAGCTAGCGCAGCAAGAAAATCTGCAATCATTGGAGCTGGGGTAACTATTGGCGCTGCGTTAATTTAAGGTATATTGAGAAGCGTATTGGGGATACGCATTTGCTTACGAAGTTAGAACGTACAGATCAGATTATCGATACATCAGTAAATCATTTCTTTTCAACCATGGTTGCATGGTCTGGAGGAAAAGACAGCATGGTGTTATTACATTTACTTAGACGTCATGGTATTCGTATACCTGTCATATTTTTTAGAGAATTATGGCAACCTTTTAAATATGAGTTTCATGATCAAATCATTCGAGACTGGGGGTTATTTGTTCACACTTGGCACCCTTTCGCCACGGCGATGCAACGTAGTGGTGATGAATTTGAAGTGCAAAATTACTACAAAATCAATAACACTGTTTTAACTTGTCCTACAGGTATTACAGAGCCTGCAGATGATTTACCTTTTACGACAGCTTTAGATATTTTAAATAGACCAACGCAAGAGAAAATAGAAGTACCAATATTTAATGCAATATGGATTGGACATAAACGCTGTGATTCAGATCCGATTCTTGGAGGGGATGCTGGTACAAGGGTGGAAGCAAGGACATTACCTGAAGGACCTGCTTTCTTATATCCATTACGTGATTGGACTCATGACGATGTTTGGCAGTACATAGAAAAGTATGATGTTCCTTTTGATGAGAAGCGGTATGAAAAGGTAAACGGCAAATGGAGAGAAAGACCTGAGAAGAGACATAATGCAGACTACGTTCACGCATCAATTGAATGCGTAGATAATCGAGAAAATGCCCCTAATTTTTTCCGATGCAAAAAACTGAACATGGACACGGAAAATATGGCTCATATGGTTCCATGGGTTGAACCAGAAAAATTGAGTTACATGCAAGATTAAAACGTCAATTCCTGATAGTCATTAGAATCTAGTTATAGGATTCGTGTGACTAATTTTGGAAGAAAATTTAATTCAGCGATTATTGGCTGCGGTCACAGGGAGGCAGCAAGATATCATACCTACTGTTACTGGAGACTACGTATCAGGAGATGTTATTCAACCAATTAACCCAAGGCCAGGTACTCCTTCAATGCAACGGTTGAATTCTGGGAGAGCAAAAAATGTAGCAGTTACAGGTAATATTGATGAAGCCACTAAAGCCGTTCAAGACGCGGTCAAGAAGACTCCAACAACAAGAAATATCTTCGGAGTAAGAGGAGGTCAGCAAGGACCTATGACTCGATTAGCTTTTGACAATAACACTAGAAACGCATTGAAAGCTTTCCCGAATAACTTACTTATGGGGAATGTAGATTTAGCAGGAGCTAAGAAAGCTGGTATTGGATATAATTCTGCTACTGGAAAATTGATCATGCCTAGGGGGATGAATCAACTAAATATCCCTAGGATTGGAGGTATAGGAAAATTAGGAGGGGTCTTATTAGTCGCTGACGCTTTAGCTGAGTTGGCTGACAAGAATGATCCTATGATCGTCAATTTAGCTGAAGGAACTGGTAGAGCTGGAGGAGGATTGCTAGGAGCTGTATTAGGTGGAGCGGCAGCCGGAACATTAGCGGGAGGTCCGATAGGAACACTTGCAGGTGGTATTGGAGGTGCTTTCTTAGGTTCAGGACTTGGACAAACTGCCGCTAGAGGATTAACTGAAGTTCTACTTCCTGATGGATATGTTCGCGATTATCGTCAAGGTAGAATGCTAGATGAAATAGGAAGGCAGAATGAATTACAAGCAGCCATGAACGCTAATCAAACTTCTGCTGCTATAGCTAATGCATTGATTGAAAGTTCTTTAGCTAGGAGATAACCTAAATGGCTTTTCAAGGAGTTTCTTTTACCCCAAGTGCGGCTCAACAATACTTAGCTAGTGTTGGTGCTCGCACTGCAAATCCGTCTACCAGGGCTTTAAGCACTATTGCTTCTGGGGATACGGCTGTAAATGCAATGTTAGATGTCGAGAAAAATAATCAGAAGTATTCGAACGAGTTAGCGACTAGAGCATTAATGGAAGCAGGTGCTATAGAACGTCAAAAAATAGCAAGCGAAAATTCTCTTAAAGAAGCAAAACTAAGAAATAAAAGTACCCTTGCTGACAAGCTTACCGCTTTCGGAAACTTCAGAGGTAATCGTCAATTAGCGACTCCTTCAATGATTCCAATGGCTGGAACAAGATCTGAGCAAAATAACGCCTTGAAATCGACATTATCAAACATCGACGGATCTGCTAATAAAATAGACCGTCAGGACAAGAATCTTTTAAATAAATTCAAGAAGAACGAATTACTTGAACTTGATACTGATTCCCTGCTGAACAATATTGACCAAAAACTTATTGGAATGCAAGAACAACAAGTTTTAAATCAACGCCCAGAAATCCAGAAAGTACAGGAGGATTTAGTAGGCAATCTAGATAAGGGTTTATATGATTTCTTAACTCCCGGTATTGTTAATGACAGCAACCTAGGAATCAATGCATTTAAATCACCAGCACAAATCCTCGCAGAGCAAAATGCGAAAAATTATGCTGACAAAGGAGGCTTTGACGTCAGTGGATACCTCAGTATGTAAACGAGTATTATAAATACAGACTGGTAGATTCCTTCGGCAATGTCATTTAAGTTAAATCCAAATAAGCTGTATTCAGAAGAACAGTATGCAAGGCTGTTGAATGAAGGAAAAATTACTAAAGACGATATAAGAAGTCATTTTGACGCACAAAAAGCGAGGGTTCAATACGCTGATAAACAGATAGAGGTTCAAAAGTTAGGGCCTTCTGCTATAGCGGCTGACAAAGCATCAGGCTTTCACAGTCAATTCATGGATTCTATAAGGGATCAGGAAATTAAAGATATAAATACGATGGTGCCAAACCTTCAAAATGCAAAACAACAAGCTTCCCTTTTAGGACAAGGTGCTTTTGACGAGGATGGCAATATAAGTCTTGATACTAGAAATGCTCAACTTCAAGGATATCAGGATGCACAGAAGTATAAAGCGTATAAAGAGCAAATTTTAAAACCTCAACTAAACCAGCAGTTAGGGACGGACTTATTGTTTGGTCTAGGTCTATTGTTATCTAAGTAAGAACATGGCACGTTTCGCAGGCGACAATCCTCAACTAGCAAATCTAGAGCTAGCATTATCTAACTCTCCTAAGGATTCTCAGGATAGATACAATCCTTATGCTCAGAATACAAGCACTGTTCAGTATGGTGATGTTCAAAGAGCTCCTATACCCTCTCAGAACCCTAATCAATCTGAATTTGCTAATGGCATACAAGCTATGGCTGATAATGGGTCTCAGTCTGTCGTAAACGATAATCAGCTACCAGAAAGTATCCCTACTCAAAGGATGACAGCCTCAGAAAGGTTGGCAGCTATGTATAAAGCATCTCGTGAAACAGGAGAAAGAAAAAGAGCTGAAAATCAACCGAAGCAAGAGTCAAGAGAAACTAGGGAAACTCCAGAATCATCTCGTGCTAATCAAGATTTAGCCGGGGTCAGAGGTGCTATTAATTATTTCGACGAAGCAAGGAATCAAAAGAAGGCTGAGTTAACAGAAGGTAGTGACAATAAAACGCCTGAGAGAGAAGAAGCTGATAATGGTAAGCAGAAAGAAGCTTTAGAAAGATCTAAAACTCAAAAGACAACTAAAAAAGAAGAATCTATTTCAGATCAACCCTCTTGGGATAGAAAGAAGAATAAAAATGAAAAAGATGAATTAGAACCTTCTAGCTTCGGCTCTGTTATTTTCCAATCTATGTAATAAAAGGGTTTATCATAGTAGTATCTAGTCTGAATATTCATGTCATCTGTAGCTCAAAATTCAATAACTGGTTCAGGATCGTCTTCTAATAATCAGTCTTTAACTGATTTTTGGAATAACTTCGGTAAGCAAACCCCTGCAAACCCAGCCGTAACTACTGAAGGAAAATTAGTAGAAAAAGGTATGGGTGGACTTATTAACTGGGCACTCTTAAATCCTACTAATAAAACGATTGGAGGATTTACTTCTGGAAGCTTGATGGGAGCATATAAAAACTATATGGACATGGGACAAGATTTGACATATAGCAAGGCTCAGCTAGGTCAAAAATTAGATTACGAGAAAGGAATGCAGCAACTTACTACTGGTAACACTGCTATTTTGATGGGATTAGAAGGAAATATAACCAAAGATCTTACTAATTTATCAGGCAATATTGGTAGTAGACAGATAGGAGAAGAAGGAGATCAAGAGCGTAGAACTGCTCGAGTACTGGGAGACGAGTCACGCCTAAGCATGATGGAAGAAGGATCTCAGAATAGGATGACCCTTGGAGCACAAGGAATACAAGATCGTTTAGGAACTAAAGCAAAAGGTAAGGAAGATAGATTGAGCAGAAGAGAGCAAGGACTTCAAGACAGGATGCTAACTCAAACAAAAGGAGATCAAGAACGTAAGACACAAAGAGACTTATTTAGAGAAAACAGAAAAATGCGTGCAGACGCAAGAGGTGCTATAAGAGGCGCAGGCTCTAGATTTTTCGGTTAATTGTGAAGGTAGATTTTCCTGAGATTCAATCTTTTTTAACAGCTTTAGATAATGATCGTCGGGAGGCTTTTTTAGCGTATGTCGAAAATACTTATTCAATTTATGAAATATGGCTCTACGCAAGAGTTATTGGGTATGAGTTAGGATTTAACTTATTAGAAAAATGGGTTACTAAAAATTATCCAAAACTCAATCGAAGAGAGATTCTTCTTGCAGAGACCGTTAAATTAGAGGCTGACGTTGATTTTCTTAGACAACAAGTACAAGCTGATTTAGTTAAACCTGACGCAGCAGCTACTCGTATAGCTCATTTATCTAAAGAATTACGAGGTCATATTGTTGAAACAGAAAAAATGACTAAGAGTATAGATAGAAGAGGTTTAATATTGGCAGGTGCTGATAAAGTCATGCGTGAGTTAAGATCAATATTTAAGGGCAATGATGACGTTATTAACGCTCTTGACCTTGCCTATGAATCCGTATGGGCGGCATTAATAGAAGAACGGTAGTATTCACCTAAACAACAATTCAATGACTGAGGAAAAAATCAGAGAGATTTTACCAGACGTTTGTTACACGAAAGCAGAAGTAGATATTATGTTGGCTGATGCTGTAGCTAAAGCTAAGGCTATAGATGAAGCATCGATGAAGCAGCATAATCGAAATGCAACAATTATCAGTATGATTCTGGGCTTTACTTGTTTAGCCTTGTTTTTAGATGGACTGCTACGTATATTAGGAATTATTCCTCCTTTTCTTGGATTGGATGTGAATGTGATTGATCAAATTGTGGAGAAGGTAAAACGTGGTTGATCTTGATGGTGTAATTGATCTGTTTCCTACTCGTATTTTTAAATTTCGGTTAGATCCTCGATTAATTGAAGATGTCGTAAAACATAAGAAAAAAGGAGGATCTAATCATACTTATAACGAAGTTTTTAATCATCCAGAATTCCTCCCACTGCAAGAAGCAGTTCTGTCGAGTGTCAGTCCTTACTGCCCAGGAGGTACCCCCAGATTGCGACATATGCGTTCAAAACAACAGCATGATCGCATAGGTAAATGGAAAATTGTTTCTGGTTGGATTAATAATCAATCACCAGGTCAAACAGGATTTTCTTATCATGGGCATGCAGAATCTTTCATGTCTTGTGTTGTCTATCTAGCAGGGGAGAATATGTCTCTTTATTTCAGGGACGAAGCAAGGCTTTGCCCTTCCGACCAGTCTGAATCCACTTCTTACGATTTATTAGTACGTCATCGTTGGCACGAAGATGCCGCTATTCCTACAGAGGTAGGAGATGTAATATTGTTTCCCAGTCACCTACTTCATAAGCCAAACACCAATGAAACGGACATTGACAGGATTAGTATTGCTTATAATTTAATGCCTACTCGAACAACTCCTCCTGACAGCCCTCCCTGGTCTATAAAATTCGATGTATAGTGAACAATAAGCAGTAATTAAGTTTATCACTATTTATGAATAGGGAACAACAAAACGTCGAGAAGTCAATCCCCATGTACGATCTACTAGATGCATGCTGTGCCTTGCACGGTGGTCTAGAACTGGAAAAATTTGAAGATAAAAATTATGCCCTAAAGCATGCACTGAATAGATTTTTTGGGTATTTGACCCCAGAAGCTAAGGCTGAATTTCAAGATTGGGTAGAAAGAAAGGGTTGGAGAAAGCAAGAAAAAATTATTCTTATGTAGTAGAAATAGTGAATAATGTCTAGACTTTAGGCATGTCAAATGTTTCCATATCTTTAGCTCGTAGACGTAGCGCACAGCTAGCTGCTCAGTCTATAACGACTGAACCTAAAGTTGTAATTACTCCTCCTCATGTTGTAAAAGCACGTAAGAGTTTTGCATATTTCTGTGAACTCATGGGCAAGCCAGCCGCTAAGCATATGAAAGAATGGCATAACGCCTTTCTAACAGGAGAAAGTAATGAGCATTTGTTAGATGTAGCAGGTCCTAATACTTGTTTATTAAGCCCAAGAGGAAGTGCTAAATCGACTGTTATAGGAATGTTGGTTGCATGGTTAATAGGACGTCATGCAGAAAAAAAGAAATTACTCAGAACACTATATGTTTCTTATAACGTTGATGTTGCAAGAAATAAAAGTGCTGCAATAAAGAACTTAATTTGTAATAAGGAATATCAAGAAATTTTTCCAACTGTTCGTTTATCTAAGCATCGAACAAGCGATGAATTATGGTCTATTGATTTTGAGTTTGCCGAGATAGATATAAGAGGAGAAGATGCTTTTACAGTTGCTTGTGCGGGTCTGAAAGGAACTATTACATCTAAAAGAAGTTCTTTGATCATCGTTGATGACGCAATCAAAAGTGCTGCAGCTATAGCTAATCCAGATATCAGGAGAGAGATGGAAACTAACTGGAACAACGTTATTGTTCCCACTATGTTCCAAGGTGCTCGTGCAATAGCTCTAGGTACTAGATTCCATTTTGATGATTTATTTACAACTACGTTTTGTGAGAAGCGAGGCTGGAAAGTTATAACACAAGGAGCTTTGTCTTACGACGATAGTGGCAATCCTAAGTCTTACTGGCCCAAGATGTGGTCGGTGAAATATCTTTTGAAATTACAAGCAGAAGATAGAACTGCTTTCTCTTACCAGTATTTAAACAGGCCAATCAAAACGACAGAATTAGGAATATCTCCTGAATTATTTGTAAAAGGTGAGGTTCCTGACGATTACGACATTGTTGGAGTTGGGATTGACTTATCTGCAGGGATGTCAGAACGCAATGACTGGACAGTGTTTACCTTGGCAGGGAGAGTAGGCGACAAGGTTTATATCATTGATTACAAAAGAATGCGTTCGATGGGAAACATTGAAAAAGTAGAAGCTTTATGTGAATTACTAGTGGAATGGAATCTTTTAAGAATGAATGATGATGGACAATTTTTTAGAACTGATTCGCCTGTAGTTATATGGCCTGAAGTCGTCGCATATCAAAAAAGTTTCGAAGGAGATTTAAAGAGAATGTTATTTAACGAATGGCAGCTCTATAATTTAAGTATTAGTCCTGTCAAAGGTTTTCGAGGTGACAAGCTTGCACGCCTTAGAGGGATTATCGGTCTTTTTCAAGGTAAAAAGATTATCTTTAACAAATATCGAGATTTCTCCTGCATGACTGATGAAGTGATTAACTTTGGTCATGCTTCACATGACGATTGTGCTGATTCTTTGAATATGGTTGTACAAGGTCTGATGAAACGTGGCGGTGCTCAAATAGAATGGAGATAAAATTATAAAATGAGTAATCCAAACAACGAACGGTATCGTCAAATACTGGAAACTGCACGCAAGAGGGATGGCAGTGGCGGTACAGATACGATGGTGGTCAATAGCCATCTAGCTCAGATGAAGCTATTCATGCTTCGTCAAGGAATAGAGTTTTTCCCTACTCAAGATACTTTTGGTTTTAGAAGGCTTTTCCTCAATCAATTGGTTGAAGAGAATGAAATAGACAGTCGTTTGGAAGGAATCGTAGATGATTTCTTGATCGATGGAAAAGGATTATTTTATTTTCGCCCTATTAACGACACTTATCGTTTGATGTGGTTTAGCAAGGATAATTACCGAGCTTATTACGATGCACAGTCTGAATTAGAAGAAGTTGAATTAATTTATTCTTTTAACGTTCGATCAGGAATAGGAGCTTTAGCTATACCAGGGATGGATGGAGGAAGTAAGAAATACGTCAAGCTCAGAGTAAGGCGAGACACAATTAAAGAATCTATCACCTCAGAAAAGCCTTCTTTCGAAGCAGGTGCTATTAACAACTTCTCTTATTCTCCTACAACGACTCGAACGCTAACTAATAGCTTAGGTTTCGTCCCTGCAGTGGAATCGTTTAATACGATGAAATCCACAGGTATGGATTCAACAGGTGACTTTGACTGGCTAGCAGATCAAATTGTTTTACATGACGATTTAGTTAAAAATATTAGAACTAATATCACTTTCTTTGGTAATCCGACTCTTGTTTCTAGTCGTCCAAAACATGACTTAGTTGAATCTGCAGGGGAAGATAGCCTAAGACCTACAATCAGCTCTCAAGCTGGATTCTCTTCAGCAAGTAGACCTTCTACTCGTAACAGCGATCCTGGAGGCTCTGGAGGGTCAGGAAAAGTTCCTCGTATTATTGCGAACGTTGAGCCAACTGATAGGGCTGTTTACTTAACCCCAGATGCTGTCTCAGGTGACCAAAATTTATACGCAAGACAATATAGGGAGGAATTAAGGACAGCTTTAGGAGGAGTAGATGAATTAGGTATAAGTTCAGGAGCTACTGCCTATGAGATTAAATCTCTTTATGGACGTGCCGCTACTACAGCTACTCGCAGGTGTCGAGGTCTCTTGACTTATGGATTATCTAAATTATTTGCTTTAATCATCTACCACGAAGAAAAGATTTTCAGGGATTCATTTGCATTAGCTATTGGATTAGAAACTCCAATTGTTCCTATAAAAGAAGATTTTGCAGAAGAGCAAGACTATGTTTTAGCTATTAATGTATTTAGTGAGCAACGTAAGGTCTTTGAAGCAGAACTAGACGTAGCCATTCAAACAGCAGTGCAGGACAGGAATTTACCACCCGGAGTGGTCGGTCTTATTCCTGATGGCAACAGAAAAGTTGAGTGGAGATGGAAGGGACCAGTCTTTGAGGACGGAACAGACGATATACTGAATTCAAGTATTGTCGTCAGAAACCTACAGGAATTAGGCGTTAACAGCGTCGAAGCTCTTAGGTATCTCTTCCCTGATAAAACAGATGAGGAGCGAAGTGCAATGCTTAGTGGCTATCCATTTAGAATGGCTCAAGCTACTCAAAGCAGTATTGGGACTTTCTTGTCGCTTATAAATGACATGCGACAAACGCCTCATCCCCAGGCTCCGGATCTTCCTTTATTGGCAGACCCTAAACTAGATTTAACACCCTATGTCTATAGGGCAATAGAATTCCTTAAACGAGAACTAACTTACAGTGGACAATACACAGATGACACAGGCTCCGGCGACCCAGCAGAACTCGATACCATCGAGCGCACCCGTGCCGCCCGTGGCTTACCAACAAGCACCAGCCCAGACCGCCCAAGCTTCATACCAGACAGCTTCGGCTCCCTCACCACAGACGGTAGCTCCACAAGTGGAGCAGCAGGCACCAGTGCAGGAGGCGAATCCATGGCAGGAGGCGTTCAAGAGTCTCAGCGACAGTTTGAGCGGAACGCAGAACTCCCAACCCCAGGCAGCTTACTCGACACCGACCCCACAGGCACCAACGCAGCAGCCAAGCTACCAGTCTCAGGCAGCAACGTATCAGGCAGCTCCATCAGTTTCGGGGATGCAGACTTACGTGCCCCAAGCAACGCAGGAGTATTCCCAGACACAGCAGCCACAGATACAGAGCTCACCGAGCGTAGCGAATCAAACAGGAAGCGACGAGTATCTCGCCAACGTAAGCCAAGAAAGTCTTGAAGTATTAAATCATTTCGGCGCAGAAGCACCAGCTTTATTAAATAGATATTCTTGCGTAGTAGAAGATGCTTTATTAAAGCAGACTCAAACTGCTGCAGACGCTCTTAAGCAGGTAGAGACATTAACTCAGAATATTGCTGGAGCTAAGAAGGTTGTAGACGCAGCAGCAGAAGACAACGCTGCTTACCACACCATGTTGACTAATCCCGACATGTTATCTTCTTACGTCAACGAATTCTTCGGTCCTCAAGGTCCTCATCCTGTTGAACTAGCTCAAGACAGGCTAGCTGCTGAAGTAGCGGCTAACGAAGCTCGTTTCGGTCAGACTCAGGCAGCTCCAGCACCACAAGCAGCTCCAGCTCCTCAAGCTCCAGCTCCTCAGGCTCCAGCTCCAGAATTTCGTAGACCTCAGTTAGATATGCCTCAACCTGGCGTTCAGGCTCCTACAGGAGGAGACGATTTTTGGTCTAACTTCTCTGCTATGAGTGACAAGAATCCTCAGGCAGCATGGCAAATCTTAAGCCAAGCAACACCTGACGCTCTTCGTAGCAAAGTGTTAGTATCTGAAGCTTAAATAGCTTTACATTTAGCCACTGCCATTTAGGATGGTGGTGGCTTTTTTGTGACTTAAAATATTGGATTTACATAATCAAATCATTGTTAAAGATGATTTAGTATGCCCTGCCCTGCAAGATGCTATTCATGCCATTGCTGCCGATCCTTCCATGGCTTGGTATAACGGAGGAGAGCATGACAGATATACAGGAATGTCGGCTCCTATATTTGACGGTGGACATGGTGGGCATATAAATCACCCAGGATTGTATTACTTGTCGTTACCGATACTCATGCAAACCGCATATACGGTATTCGATAAAAATGTATCAGAAGTAATGAGGTTCAGAATTGGATTGTTTCTTCATACGATGAATATGAAGAATAAAAGTACAAAACATAGGATGCATACTGACTATGATTTTCCTCATCAAAACATGTTGTACTACGTAAACAACAGTGATGGTGATACAACCATTGTTGATTGGGATGACAAAGAGATTCACATAGAACCCAAGAAAGGTCGTATTGTTTTATTTCCTGGAAGTTTAATGCACTGCTCTAGTGATCCTGAACATCATCACTCCAGAATGGTTATTAATATGAATTTTATGCTGGAAGGTGTGGAGTCAGAAAGAAAATTATATAGACGTTAGCTTTTTGATTTCTTATATTCTGTAGCCCTTTTCCGAGCTTCTTTGGCTTTTTCGGTATTGGGAACTTGAGTATTAACTGGTTTGCCCTTAGTAGCTCTTTTCTTCTTTTCGTCTGTTGCAGTTCGCTCTTCCTTGGTCATAGAAGCCCAAGCCTTTTTAGGTAGGTACCTTTCTGTACGACCTTTTTCTCTTGCTCGATCAGCCATTTACATTCCTTGGTAAATTTTCATTGCTTCAGCTTTGTAAGACTCCATTAAGTCATCAGCTTTGAACGTTGAAAAATCAATTCCATCCGCCAATAAAGCTGCTGCCCCTGAAGGTATTTGACCTGCTTGGACAGCATCATAAACTTGACGAGTTGAAAGACGACCAATCTTTATTTCGTTGTAGATGTTGGTTGCGATTTGTCGGTCTTCGTCACTAATCCTTGACCAAGTCATTTCTTTTTCTTTTCGTATTCTTCTTTAGTCTGCCAATCTTCTTTACTCCATTTAGATAATTTGTTGTTTTTAGATTTTTTACCTTCGTAGGTACCCCCTGCATCTTTGTAGTACTTAGTCGCCAGTTGCATTGCTCTAGCACTGTGACCTCCCATCTTTTTGCGAGCACGAGCTTTCGCTTCTGCCCACTTTCTAGGATCTCTTTTTTTAGCTGTTCCGTCACTCATTGGATAGGCCCTCCATAAACCCAAGCGTCACAGGTACGTGATCCAGCACATTTAAATTTAAATAGCTGGCAGTATCCCAAGTTGCCATATCGTTGAACGTTTTCAGGGTTAGCAACAGTTCCCTTTTCGTTTACACCTTTAGTGATGCACTTGAGCATCCTAGGTGTTTGATCAAATGCCGCACAATTACCACATAGGGCTGTTTGAGCTACAGAGATTTCAGTTGACCACAATTTGGCTTTATCTTCCCAAAAACCAGGATCAGGTTGTTCAGGGTTTAAAGGACCGTAGCCGAAGTTTTTAATTGTCCAGTCTCTGTTTTCAGTATTTTCTTTAACATCTTGTGTTGCGGTTGGACATGTTCCTGACCTTGCCCAAATAGGATCGTCTGTTTGTTTTTGCATTTACCAACTCCAATTACAAGACCAGTACCCTGGTGTAGTTTTATCTTTCTTTTGGTCGCAGTTGTGGCGACTCTTGAAATTAGCTCTTCGTTTTTTATCTCCGTGACCACTTTTGCCTTTCGAGCCTTCTTTGAAGTGCTGCATATTCGGATCACCGAAACGCACTATCTTGTCTTTTCCTCCATCTTTTACTAATACTGCAAATTTCTTTTTACCTCCTGGAGTCTTCTTAGGCTTGTTATAGCCTTCGAAAACCTCCCCTGCATACCTTATTTTCTTTGCCATAAATTAATAGCCTCCTCACTTTAAAATAGCGATATTTCAGATAGAGAAGAAGAGCTTATATAAATCATTAATACAGATAATGTGCCGAATTGCTAACATTAGGTCTGGGTATTTCCCTGCCTCAAACCGAGACCATGGGGCTAAGTCTCTCGTCATACAAGTTCACAAAATCGTACTATTACTTAAATGACTTCTTCTTCTTTAACAAGAAGCGGCGGTTTATTGAAAGGCTGGGACGAGTTCTGTGAGTGGACAACATCTACTAACAATCGTATTTACGTTGGTTGGTTCGGAGTCTTAATGGTTCCTTGTCTACTTGCCGCAGCAACTTGTTTCATCATTGCTTTCATAGCTGCCCCTCCAGTCGATATCGACGGAATCCGTGAGCCAGTAGCTGGTTCTTTTATGTATGGAAACAACATCATCTCAGGAGCCGTTGTACCGTCGTCAAACGCAATTGGTCTTCACTTCTACCCAATCTGGGAAGCTGCAACCATCGATGAATGGCTCTATAACGGAGGACCATATCAACTCGTTGTGTTCCACTTTCTCATCGGTATCTCAGCTTACATGGGACGCCAATGGGAACTTAGTTATCGACTAGGAATGAGACCTTGGATCTGTGTTGCCTACTCTGCACCAGTATCTGCTGCTTTCGCTGTATTCCTTGTTTACCCATTCGGTCAGGGTTCATTCTCTGATGGTATGCCTCTAGGAATCTCTGGAACATTCAACTTCATGTTTGTTTTCCAAGCTGAGCACAACATCTTGATGCACCCATTCCATATGGCTGGTGTAGCTGGCATGTTTGGTGGAGCTTTATTCTCTGCTATGCACGGCTCATTAGTGACATCTTCACTTATTCGTGAAACTACAGGACTTGATTCACAGAACTATGGTTACAAGTTTGGACAAGAAGAAGAGACATACAACATCGTTGCAGCCCATGGCTACTTCGGTCGTCTTATCTTCCAATACGCAAGTTTCAACAACTCTCGTAGTCTTCACTTCTTTCTTGCTTCTTGGCCTGTTATTTGTGTGTGGCTCACCTCAATGGGTATATGCACCATGGCCTTCAACCTAAATGGATTTAATTTTAATCAATCGGTTGTAGACTCAAGTGGTAAAGTCGTGCCTACATGGGGCGACGTATTGAACCGCGCAAACCTCGGAATGGAAGTAATGCATGAGCGTAATGCTCATAACTTCCCTCTAGACCTAGCTTCTGCTGGATCTAGCGATGTAGCTTTAATTGCTCCGGCAATAGGCTAACCGAGAAGTTATTGCCCGGCGAAAGTCGGGCTTTTTCTTATGAGACTTCCTAGAAACATCAACGCAGCAGAGCTTAATAACAATCCATTAGCTCCTTCTGCTCATCAAGCATCTACAAGACTTCAACAACAAGCAACTAGGCTAGAAACCAGAGATCAAACTAGCACTGCTGGAGTAATTAATAAAATCAAACAAGATGCAGTAGCCTCTGCAATGGAACAAGACACTGCAGCAAATATGGCTAATAATCTTAAGCATCAATATGCATATGGAATCCAACAGAGAGCTGGTATTGATGGTTATAAAGCTAAAATTGCTCTCGCAGAACAATTAAAAAGTGCCCCTGAATCAATTAGTTGGTTGGGAATGTGAAATAGCAGGTTAACATAAGTTAAAACACAGCTTGCCTAATGCGTTTAGCAGGTAATGAAGAATTTCATGGGCAGCTAAGTGACGGCGAATCTACTCCAGATTCGAAATTTGATTCGTTTATGCGTTGTTATGATATTTTGTGTTCTAGAGGTTTTAGCCAGCAAGCAGCTCAAGAAACTGCTATAGCAATGGTAGAGGGAAAAGAGCCTATGGCTCAACCGACAGTTCGCTTTGCCAAGATTTATGGAGATTCATCCACGGACGAAAACGTTAGCGACTGAGCTTCTAACAAGATTAGAGGGGTGTGAAATCACTGCTTATCTTGATCCAGTAGGTGTTCCGACAATATGCACAGGTTTAACTCGTTATCCCAATGGAGAACCTGTGAGATTAGAGGATGTTTGTCATGAAGATATTTGTGGCAAATATACAGAACAGTTGATAGCAGAAAAAATTATACCTGCACTACGTCGTATTCCTGGTTGGAGTGACTTCGGAGCTATTAGACAATCAGTCTTAATTAGTTTTGCTTGGAATATGGGAGCTAATTTTTATGAATCAACAGGCTTCGAAGAAATTTCAAATGTATTAAAACAAGGATTTAATCAACCTGAACTATATGATGATGTACCTGATATACTAAATCTCTATGTTTTTGACAGAGAAAAACGTTTAGCAGGATTAGAAAAACGAAGAGAAATAGAAGGAGAAGAGTGGAAAAAAGAATCAATTGGATATTTAAAACTTAAAAATATTCAAGATACTTACCTAAAAAAAGCTCCGATTGAGTCAGTGTATTTATCAGACACAGGAAAAAGATTAATTGATGCAGAAGAGGAACTAGTAATTACTAAATTTAAAAGCATTCACCATACTGGTCATGCTTGGGTGCATATCAAAGAAGAACAAGAACCTTGGATTGTCTATTTACCTCACTGGAAACATCTTCCTAACAAGACAAAGAAGATCCTTGATTGGAACGATATGAGTAGTTTTGTTGCTGAGTACATAACAGTAGGCGAATTGCTTCAATACAACCACTCATATGCACCTCTAGAAGGCAGTCGTATTGAACAGAACCTAATTCGTTTAGCAGAAGAGTTCAGAGCCATTAGAGAAGCTTGGGGAGGTGCTATAGGCATTGCGGGTGGCTATATGCCCCTTCAAGGAGATATCTCTTTGCATTCAGAAGAGCAACAAGCTCATCACCAAGGTATGGCTTTAGACATTTATCCTGTTAACGACGATACTGAATGTTTATACAGGTGGTTATATTCTCGCTGGACAGGTAATCTCCATAACCAATCCAGTCATGGTTTTGTACATATTGATATTTTGAATAATGGACGCTTTATTGGTATGAGATAAAACTATACGACTTTAACTGCCATAGCTCCACTGTTGAACTGGACAGTATCTCCTTGTTGTATCTCAACAGCAGTCGTCAATGTTCCAGACGCAAGAAAATTACCACCACTACTTGTATCCCATAATCCAAAGTGACTAATCGTGGTTGCACTTGTATTAGCTGCACTAGTAGTCTGCTGACTAACCATAGAGTTAGTGATTTCGTAGCCACCTCCAGAAGCAGCCCCTACAGAGCTGAAAGCAGTAGAAGCTATTCCTACACGAGTAGCTACTCCTCTGACTGATGCTGTTACATCATTGTTTGTCCCAGCCGTTCCTGGATCAGCAGTGTGTAAAGAAACATACACATTAGAAAGTGCTGAAGGGAAGGTTGAGTTCTTTACCCAACTCAGAATCTTGGTTGCAAGATATTGAGAAAATGCCATGCTTTCCTTAGTTCTTCATCTATATTTTGGCAGTAAATCAGCCTCTTAGGGACCGTACCCACCACCAGGGGTCGTAACATTTAGTGTAGCCGTATTCTGATTTTCGCCACTAGCTAGACCACTAATTCTCCAAGTAGCTTTCAATCTTCCGTAGTTGACATTCCTTAAGGTTGCCGTACCTCTAAGTATGGCGAGCTCTAACGTTGGCAATGCTTGACCGTCAGCCATACCTCCCAAAGTTTTCAACTGAGCCTTAGGCGTTACAGTTGCGGAGCCTTCTATGGTTCCTGAGGTAGAACCAAATAGTTTAACTAGACCTATACGTCCAGTCATGAAGAGAGAACCCTCTGCTTTTCCTTCGATTGTTATATATCTAATGACTTGAACACCAATCTCGAAAGGCATTTCAACCCATTCGGAATTGGTTACCGTAAAGTAATAAGTGCCTTTTGGTAGTTGAAAACCAGATTCTTGTGGAATAGTATTAATAATTTCGTTTGTATAGCCAAAACCTCGAGGTGATAGAGGTATTTGATCTGCATTTGCATTCAGCAGTCCTACTGAAATATATTGATCTTTATACTTATTCCCAACACTACGTTTAGTTATGACTAGATCTGATTCTCCTATTGTTGTAACTTTAAAAAATAATGTATTAGCACCAACTTGAGTACCAACAGTTCCTGTGATACTTGTAGAGAGATTTACAACTTTACCGAAATCCTTTGCTTTGCTAAGAGAATTGAACTGAACATGCTCTGGACGCATGAAAGATCCAGAGGATTTTTTGCTTCCTCCGTAGGATCCTTTTAATTTATTTAACGAATCTGTTACAGACTCTAATGTCATCAGGGATAAACCCTTTCAATGTCACAGCCTTATTTTATCAATAAAAAAGACGCCAGGTGCTACGCACATCAGCTAAATGCACGTTAAGTCGTTTAAAGCATGGGAAACTACAAAAACCAAAGCTCCTGGCTCGATGCTTCCTTGACGTAGTTCTTCTTCAGAAAGCTTCTTTACAATAACTTTTTTCGCATGGAATGGTGTATATGTGACCCAATTAAATTTCTTAATTGATTTACGCTGTCTTTCTTAAGACTGATGCGAGCAATCGAGACTTGATTACTGTGAATTACTGCTTGGATTCCTAAGTCATTCAACCAAGCAGTAATGTCGTTATATTCATTTTCTGTATACCTCCCACGAATAGAACCTCTTTTACCTGTTATTCGTCCTTGGTCGATCCACAAAGCAACCAAACCATGGATCCCTGTAATATCAAGTACTGTGCGGGATATCTTACGTTCGTCGTGTGGACAAAGGACTTCATAAGCTCTCCATAATCCTTCTCCGTGAAATCGAAATCTTTCTCGGTCATAAAAACCATTAGTAGCCAATCTATCTTTAAATATATCGACAGGTCCGTCATGACACTGTTTTAATGTTTTTAGCTGAAAATTTAAATATTGCTTTTCAGTCTCGCATCTAGAGATTTCTAACCAAGGACGCCTCTTCCTGCCTTTTAGGGCCAATCTGCCCTTGCCCAAGGTGTAACTCAGTACGTGCGCTACTAATAGAGCGGTCATCCCATTGATCCCCCTTAAATAAATGTTGACGACTTTTGGGTGCATATTTTATTAGGACATCTTGAATCTTCTTTGTTTGCGTAGGGTCGAATAGGAGGCGTGGTCGAACATAATCGTCGCTTAGTACTGACGAAGCTCCACTCAACATTTCAAGCCAAGTTGAGAACAGATAAGCTTCCTCTCTTACTGAGCCAATGCGAGACAACATTGCAGATCCATCCTTCATTAGCTTTGCTCCCTCTGCCCATGCCCACGCCGCTGCTTGTGCCCCAAGAAGATCTAGTGTCGTTTGAGTTAGTTGACGCTCTCCAATTGGATATAACAAGTTGTAGACAGGTCTTAGCTTATTAGTTGAGACCCTGAATCGAAGGATAGGAGTTGTCTTACCGTTAGCTCTTGGAGTTGTTCTATAGGGAACAATTTGAGCCTTTGTGCTGATAAATTGCCGAAATTCTTGGACTTTTTCTTCTAAGAATGCAGATTCAGATGCACCCGCCGTAAGAGTTAATTGTATGTAACCCCCGCCCGGAGTGCGATAAGGAACTAAACTGCCATCTGAAATTAAAAGTCCAAGCAATCCGCGAACGTCTGCCGCTTCCACAAGTTTCTCCCTATGAGTTACATCTATAGTAGTTAGTAACACGTCACATGTCGTGTTTTTGTTCAATAAGTTTTAGGAGTTAGAGATCCCAGATGTGGATTGACAATGATTTCCCAAAACTGCTTGGCGCAGAGCTTTATAGACCCCATCCCGGTTATATCATCGAGATGGCTGTAGAGCCTGTAGTCGTTCATGACTTTGCTAAACAACCAGGTCAAACGGTTCAACTCGACCGTTATAGATTTTGGGGCAACCCTGGAAATAAAGATTCCAGAGAGCGTACAGCAGATCAGACACTCGGCACAGCGTCTAGCAGAAATATCGTTAAGGATAAAGTACTTGTTAACTTGAAAGAGTATACAGGTCCTGCAGATCCTACCGACGCAACTTCTCCTTCAACCTTCAAGGTTGCTCGTGAGACATTGCTAACAGCACAGAGATTGCTACTTGATACCGGCAACCTCAACGTTTTTCATCAGAGTATAGGTAGTTTAACTCTTTTAGACGACTACAGACGTTGGCGTGACAGGGTTTTCGCAGATGAGCTATTTAAAGCAGAAGCTAACGGAAACGCATCTGACAGCCAAGGTGGATACTTCTTCCCTGGTGGTTCAGCTAAAGCAGCAGCAGCTCCATTCTTCACATATGGTGCAGGTATCTCCGCTAAGTTCGACGTAAAGACTGACTTACTGCAAGTTGTAAAAGACATGCGTAAGCGCAACGTACCAACTTTTAGCGACGGTTACTACAGATGTATCGCCGATCCTACGGCAATGATGCATTTGCGCCAAAACGACTCATTCCGTGAGATAGCTCGGTATGCAGGCAACGGCATGGTTAACCCCATGAATCCAGAGCAGGCTCCTAATGCTAACTTCTTCCAAGGTATGGGTCCAGCTTACGGACAAGCTGGTTTCGTAGCCGGTCAGCCGGTGATGCCTACCGGATTTTTGTTTGAGGGCGTAAGATGGTTCGAATCAACCAACTTACCTGAGAAAACTATTAACGCAACTGTTCCTGTAGCCGCCGCTGGTGCTGCAGATTACAACATTGCTCCAATGTTATTCTTCGGACCTCAAGCTGTAGGTGTTGGTATTGGTGGCAACAACGCTCAAATTTTACTTAATAATAACGACGATTTTTCGCGCTTTATTATTATGATTTGGTCCTTGTTTGCTGGTTTTGAAATCCTTAATAAGGACTTCATTACCGTTGCTTACTCATTCGTATATTGAGGAGGTAACTAACAATCATGGCTAAAAAGATTTTCCCTGGAAACTGGGTTACAACACTCAGTAGTTATCAAGGTCAGCCAGTTGTGGCTGTTCCTGGTAGACAGTACTACCAAAAAATTGGTTATGCTCTCGTTGACTCCACAGGTGGCACCGAGTTTGACGTAATCATCCCAAGTCCTGATATGCGTGCCGACGACAAAGTTCGTGCAAATATCACTGGTCTAACTATCCCTGCAGATGCAAACGTCTACCACGTTGGTATTCGTGTGCCTGACACAAGGAAGAATAAGGATGCTGGAACCGCTACCTCTGGTCTAGTCGGTACCAACACAGACACTATTGCTGTCAAAGACGCTGCAGCTTCTGCTGCTGCCACTATCAGCACAACAGTAGTTTCTACTCCAACAATCGCAGTTGCTCTTACAACTATTGCTCCTACTTCTGCAAAGAAAGGAGTTGTAGCAGCCCAGACATTAGCTGGTGCTGAGACTCTAAAGGTCTATGTACGTAACGCTGCTGGTAACGGTACAGGTAGTAACCTATCTTCTACTGCTGCTGGTGGTACACCAATCATCGTTGAAGTTGCTTACTTCGTCGAAGATGACGTGCCTGATGTTGATTCAACTTTCGTTCCTTATATCACTGAGACATAAATAGAAGCTAAAACTTCTGTTTGTCCCTATAGTGGAGGCATCTTGTATAAGGTGCCTCTTTTTTATTGTTATGGCGTTATATCAAAATCTAAAGAATGGTCAGATCGTGGACTTCATTGGACATCACGACAAAGATTGGGCCATGGTCAAAAATGCTACAGGAGTAGTTCAGTACGTTGCTCTTGCTGATTTAGAAGCTTACGAGCCAGGGAAAGGTAAGACAGGTCAGAAGATAGAAACACCAGAAATATTGAAGGATGAAGAAGACGTCATGCCTGAGTCAGTCATCCCTGCAGACAACAGATTGAACTTAAATTTGGCTACTGCTGAAGGTATTGCTAAGACTGTAAAAGGAGTTGGTTATGCCACTGCTAAAAAAATAGTAGAGCTACGTTTATCTTTACCTGGCGAAAAATTTAAAAATCTAGAGCAATTACGCAAAATCACTCGTGTTGATTGGGACGAAGTATTTAAGAATGATTTGATTTACCTACAATAAGAAATAGGTTGGCTACATAGCTATTGGAATTAAACGATTACGACAAAAGCCGATGTCGATTTCACCTCGGCTACAACACAGGGGCTAACCTCCCTGCGGGTGACATTGCTCGACTAGAAGAAGCAATGGCTCGAATTCCTGATAGCTATTTTTTTACACGAGTGATAGAACATATCAATCGATGTGATAAAGCTTATAAGCTGTCTCAAGTTTTCAGGGTTGAAACTCAGCCACAACCAAGTCGTATCGAAAGGATTACTGGAGATACTGATAGGGCAATTTTTCAGTCAGACCCTATAAAGGCAGATAAAGATTACAGGGAAATATACTTAAGAGAAGTAGACCGTCTAGCTGAAACTCTATACGTTGCAAACTATCGTAGAGACGAAGTTCGCAGATATGCCTTCGCTCGTTCTGGCGGAGAGTTTATTATGTCTATTAAGGGACCAGCAGATACTGCTGTTGGTACGAGAGTATCTCAAGCTGTTGGCTCAATGAATTGGAGGTAATGATGTATCCAGCACCAGGTTTTGGACAAGTAACGCAAACATCTAATCAAGAGAGAGCCGAAAAAGAACGGCTTAATCAGATGTTGCAAAATGCAGGTATTTCTGTGGGAGATTCTCCTTACACAGAGAATTTAGCTACAGAAACACAAGAAGAGAGAGGGGATATCTCAGGAGCTGGCATTGCTCCTCCACCTACTCCTGTAGCTGGAAATGATTTGGAATTTGCAGGAGGCAATTTACCTGCAGAACACAACAGACAAGAATTAGCTAAGCAAGGTGCTCAACCTAATTTTGCTCAAGCTTTTAATACAGGCGGAAGTAACACAACAGAATTAAACACAGGGATTAGTCCTGGCTCTACTGGTGTAGAAGCAGCTTTAAACGTGCAACCATCTAACTTAGTAACTGACCAAGATGTGCAAGCACAGCAGGATAGGACTCAGATTAAAGATAAGTTCATGGGTCTTTCTAAAAGATATAACATGGATATGGCAATGAGGAATGCGTAATGAATAATTCTAAAAAAGATTCATCAAAATCCATGCGTTATAAGGAAGGTCCTAAAAGATCTTTCAGACCTAACGAATGGTATTTAAATCAAAAGGTGCATTCAGAGACAGATAAATTTTTCTCTGGCAGCAAAGGAGGAGTGCCTAATAATCCTGAAAATGCTAATTCTTTCAGACCAATTAGTGCTCCTATTAACCCGCAGGAGTCAATGTCAGGTGACTTTGTAAAAAGAAAAAATCCTTATGGAGACGCCGAGCAGATTACAGAAGGTGAAGGACCAACATTAGTACGTCCAAACCAAAGAGGTTCTAGTTTTGATCCTCCTCCTGTCCCTGTAGATAAACCTGGTAAGGTTGTACCACCAAAAGCCTCTAAAAGAAAAGGCATGAATACAGGTGTAAGTCTTATTGATCAAGGACCGCAACGTGACGTTCCTGAACCTTTTTTCACAGGAATTAAATCATGAGTTTAATTCGTATAAAATCCATATAGAAGAGGTAACTAATGGCTACTACAAGTTCAAATAAAATGCCGTTATTGGTCGACAGACCATTACATGCATTTGCTACTATCGGCGGCACTGCTGCTTTAACGACAGCAACTAATTTAAATACCCCTAGTTCGGCTGGCTGTACATTACTCGTTGATTGTTCTTCAAACGACGGAGCGATAATTGATAGCTTATCAATCATTGCTAACGAAGCGGTAACAACAGCATCTAACGTTATTGTTTTCATTAGTACAGCAACAACGTCTGCAAACATTACAACTGCTAATACAGTGGCAGTCGCTATGGGCGGTATTACTTCTGTAGCAAAAGGTGATAGAACTAATATTTCCTTACCTCCTTTAACAGTTCCCGTCCCAAATTTGGCAAGTCCTGCAGCGACGATGGCAGCATATCCAACAGAAACTGATAAAAAGAATACTGGTTTATACGTTCCTTCTAGTGCGTTGGTTTATGTAGGGGTAGATGCTGCCTTAACTGCTCCTTCTGCTAATACTCGTGTGCATGTTTTCGCTCAAGGCGGATTCTTTTAAATTATGCCTTCTGCTACTGACACCTCTAGTTTTCTCGATAATCTTTATCGAGCTAAATTTAATCGTGAACCAGACGCTGCAGGAAAAGCATATTGGTCAGGTCAATTAGCGGCTGGAAAGATCAGTCGAGATAACGTATCAAAAAGTTTTGATCAGTCTCCAGAAATGGAGAAGATTAAAAATGAAACAGTTACCACGACTAGCAATGTAGCGGCAGCCAATACAGCCAACGATCTTGCAACTGATAATGTAGCTACTACGTCTACAGCAGCAATTAATAATTATGTTGCATCTAACAATAACTCTAATAACAACACATCAAATAATAATGTAACTATTACAGCCTCCACAGGAGGAGGTGGTTCTGGCCCTCAACAAACTACTAGTTCCAGTAATAACAGCTCTTCAGGAGGAGGAAGCTCTTCAGGAGGAGGAAGTTCTTCTAATTCGAATTGGCTTCAAGAATTTTATACAGCCAATAACATTAATGCTGGATTACTTGATAATGATGCTAAAGCCTACTGGGAAAACGAAGCGGCGACAAAAGGTATAGAAGCAACTAAAAACGTTATAGAAAATACAGCAAAAGCTCAGGGAAATTTTGGTGTTGATACTGATTTAGATACTTTTTTAACAGATTCTTACAACGAGGTTTTTTCTCGACAAGCTGCTGACAGTGGCAATGACGTGTACGATCAAGCAGGATTTGATTATTGGAAACAAGAAATTTTAGACGGTAAAACGTCTAGAAATGATATCGTCGATCATTTCAATCGTTCAGATGAAAAAACTGGTGATAAAACAATTACGTTAGCTGATGGAACAACGGGCACGGTTTCCGCAGATGAGGCTTGGCTAAGAAGTCTTTACAGTAACCCAGATATTTTAAATAGAGAGATTGGTACTGAGGGCTTGGATTATTGGTTAGGAGACTTAGCTGGTACTACAGAGGGGCGAGGAGGCGTCAAATCTACTCGTGGAGAAGTCCTAGCAAATATCAAACTCTCTAAAGAGTATGCATGTAATCAGGATTCTTCCAGAGTTTGGACTGGTTCAGATTGTGTGGAACCTACGACTACTACTTGCCCTGATGGACAAGTTGGTACACCACCTAATTGCCAACCTGTAACTACTACTTGTCCTGCTGGAACGACGGGAACTCCTCCTGATTGTGATCCGATTATTGATGTAGACGATACCTGTCCTGCTGGACAAACTGGTACTCCACCTAACTGTGTAGATGACTCTGGTGATCCTGTAGAGACTACTTGCCCTGCAGGTTACTCAGGTACTCCACCTGATTGCAAAATTGATTCTGGGTATGGAAACGACACAACATTCAAAAATGATGGTGATGAAGGAACATGGATGGGAGATGAAAATAGTGCAAATACTCAGACCTCTTATTTAAACCAAAAAACTAAAGAATACGAAGATCTTTATCAAACTTCTTTAAACGAGCAAGCAAACCTTAATGATGCTTTAGAAGAAGATAGGGTTCGCTACGGAGAATTATCTAGTAGATATGGTCAGTTAAAAGCAGATTATGAAGATGCACGTCGTGAAGCTGATTCCTACATAGACGCACAAAGAGCAGACGAAACTGGTCAGTTAAGAAGAGGTAGCACAGTTTCAGGAAATCAAGCCAGTATTGGTTCTCGTGATTTAAAATCTGGATCAGGAGCTTATGGAAATAATGAAGATAGAGATTACGGACAAGTTACATCAGGTCCTATTACTATCGATGATCGGCCTTTTGCTCGTCGTGGAATGAAGAAAGGCTCTTCCACTGGTTCAACATATTTTGATAATAGAAGTAGGTTTAACAGAGGCGAGAACGCAACATACTACTAAATAGATATGCCTAAAGGATTAGGATCTATGAGCAAAGGTTTCGGGTTACAACCAGTGACTCGTGGATTAGCTCCTAGGGCTAAAGGTTTATATCCTACAAAGACTACAGGAGCTGGTCAGTATGGAACGATTACTTTTCCTACAGTTATAGAAAATTACAATAGAACGACTGACTATAAACGTTGGCAATTAGGACAAGCATATTTCTTTGGCACAGGTAGATCTTGGGATGACAAAGCTTTATATAGCAATACTCGTTTCTCAACAGGAGCAGTCAGCGGAGTATCTAAAGACATCGTCACGATGTTTCCTAGTAAATCAAGTCCAGAAAGAACTTGGTACGTAGGAACTCGAACTCGAGGAAGTGTTATTCTGCCTCAACCTTTAAGCTCTTCTGCTATATCAACGTTTACTTCAGATCCAGACCCTGCTAATCACACATTAGTTTACGACGTAAGCGGTGTTTTAAATGCAATTCAAGTTGGCATCTTCAATGTATTCATTGGAGATCAATTTGAAGATACAGCAAGCGGCAATAATTACCCTGCCGATGTCATTGAAAACCCAGTTGGAAGCGTTGCTTTAACCCTTATAGCAGCTAGCAGTAGTGCTATGACGTTAACTTTTGATTTATCAAAAGCATACGGAAGAATTAAAGTTAATAATACAACTTATTGGAAAAAATTAGATTATGACCCTGCTAATCCTAATGTATGGAACACTAGTAATGGCAGGCATTTATGCTCTTCCCATAAGTTTTTTTGTTGCTGCCCTGATCACTTAGGAGGAGCTTTAGCTAACTTAGAATTTCCAAAAGAAAATGGAGGAATAGATGCATTTCCTCTTCCTAATGCCAGTAGGAATGTTTTTTCTGCGTGGGAAAAGGAAGGTGTAGGTTATTACAGACAGTGGAGAAGTCTCCCTAGGCGAATTGATGCACGTCGCGAATGTAAACACATGCATGCAATGAGATGGGAGGCAGGAGTTCCTTGGTACGAGCCTAATGATTACCCTATTAATGAAGATGAAAATAGGATGTTTTCAGATCAGCTCGAAAGAGATTTTGATAATGAAGTTTATAGAGAATACAATGCTAGACATCGTATTAACTATGATCGCTATATTTTATCTTTAGCCGAAGTGGTTGGATTAGAGTTATTCCCAGGTGGAGATGTTCGAGATAATATTCGTCCTTCTTCCTTGCCTATGCTATGGAATGATGCTGAACAACCTTTGGTGTCTTGGTGTAGGCAAAACGATTGGTGGCTCAAGCGAGGCACTCAACAGCTACGTATATTCAATAGTGCAACACAGGCTTTTGAATCAGTAGTCAATCAAGGAGGTATTGAATACCCCATGGTGGAATCTGTCGTTGGTGGATCTGCAAATGCTCCTGTCATTATCAAGTAAAATTAAACTATGGCAGCTTATCCTGAAAACACTGGTGGAATTATCTCTGCCATACAAGCCTGCATTGTTGCGGCAGGAGGAACATTGACACAAGAGTATCCAAAAAATACAGGTGGAATTATTTCTGCACTATTAACCTTACAATCAGCTATAGCTGGTGGTGGTGGTGGTGGTGGCGGCGGTAGCGTCGTTGTCGAGTTAGAAGCAAATACCGACCTAGGAATAGGTGATGCTGTTCGAGTTCTTTCAGACGGCAAAGTTGCTAAAGCTCACCAAGCCACAGATGGTAGAGGAGGAGCAACTGTTGCAGGCTTGGTTAAAGAAGATGTATCTGTTGGTGGAACAGCAAAAATCATAGTGGCAGGGCCTGTCGACGTGACAGGATGGGCTCAAACACCGACAGACTTGACAATAGGTGCTGCTTATTTTTTGAATGGCTTTGGAACACTGTCTACGACTCCACCCTCTGCTACAGACAATTACGTAACGTTCATAGGAGAAGCAGTGGAAACAAAGAAAATTATTTTAAATATTGACGTTCCTGTATTACTGAAGTAAATGGCAACACGCAAACCCATTGTTTACATTGACGGTTACCCAGGGGAACTAGATGTAACTAGTGATCGTTTAAATCTTCCTTTCATTTTCAGAGCAGGAACTGCTCCCACTGCAGAAGAAGCCGACATTTGGTATGACACAACTGCTGGCATTCTAAAAATGTGGAATGGTAGTGGTTGGGATAACATTGACACGAAAAATGCAGTATATGTTCAAGGTTCGGCTCCGGGTTCAGGAATGTCTCAAGGTGATTGGTGGTACAACACAACGACGACAGGCTTTAGTATGTATTTAGCTGGTTCTATAAATCAATGGACTACTGTAACTAGTGGTTCCGGAGGTGGAGGCGGCTCTATCAGTGATATCCTTGCCTACGGTTAATGGCTTCTTTTAAGAAATTTAATTTACCTTTTGGTAATACCAATTATCCAAGCAGTGGTGAGGTGACTATATACACTCAAACTGCCGCCCAATCTAGTGTCGTAGTAGGACTTTCTGTTTCTAATAAGACTGAATTTGATTTGCCTTGCGATGTTTGGATTCTTAAAGGTGGTGGATCTACAAAACATTACTTAGCTAAATCACGCAGAGTCCCAGCAGGTGAAACAGTTCAATTAATTGATAGTGGACAAAAATTGGTTTTAAGCGCTGATTCAAGTGTGAACGACGTTGTTAAAGTCAATGCTCCTACTCTTGATGGTGGATCTGCGACCACTTTTAGCTGTTGGTTATCTATTTACGAGGATGTTAACTCATGAGTCTCGATGCTATTACGCTTCTTAAGGAAGTTGAAACTCCAGGTATTATTGAATTTCCTGAACCGACTGGTAAAGTCGCTTATGGATTTAAATTTGACATTGCAACTGGAGCCTTTGATGTGGAACGCTTAGACGGCGATTCAGATTTTATTAAGCTCCAAGACGATAATATAATAAGTAATGACGACTATGTGCAAGTGGTTTGGTCTAACAAACTTCTAAACTTTAGTTGGCCCACGACCGCTGGCGTTTATCCAGGACATTTACAAGTTGAAATCGTATGAGCACCATTATTGATCTTGGTAAACTCCGCTTTTTATTTCGGGGCGTTTACAGCGCAGCCACTAACTACGAACTGAATGACGTAGTTACTTACGGTGGTAATGCATATGTCTACATCAACAGAATTGCTGGTGCAGGCACTGTACCTAGTACTACTAGTCATTGGTCTAGTATGGTCGATGGTCTGAGCGATCAGGTCGACTATGACAATGCAACCACTTACCATAAAAATGACTTAGTAAAAGTTAGTGGTCGTGTTTATAGAGCTTTACAGACAACCGTAGGAAATATACCTCCTAATGCAACTTATTGGGTTTTATTCTTAGACGCATTCAAATACAAAGGTGATTGGGATGCTGCAACTGCTTATAAAATCAATGATATTGTCGTTCAAAGCGGCTTAAGTTATATAGCAACTGCAAACTCAACCAACGAAGAGCCTCCTAATGCTTCTTATTGGACAGTATTTACTGAAGGATTCAAGGTAAAAGGTGTCTATGCAGGAGGTACAACATACCAGTTAAACGATCTTGTTGAGTCTGGTGGTAATGTTTGGAGATGCAAGGCGAAGACTGTAGGCAATGAGATGCCTAATGCAACTTATTGGGATTTATATATTCAAGCATTAAATCAAAGAGGTAATTGGACAACTACAACTGTTTATAAAAAAGATGATGTTGTTACTCATTTAGGTCAAACTTATAGATGTGCAACTAATCACACAGCAGGAGCTAGTTTCTTAACAGACTTTACTGGTAATAACTATTGGGTTAGATTTTCTAGTGGTCAGTATTATCGTGGTGGGTATGCTGATGCAACTCAATACTTTAAGAATGATTTGGTTACAACAGGTTCTGCACCAAACTTGAATTTATATATGAATATCAATGACCACTTATCAAACGGAGCCAATATTACCGATGGTACTGAAGTAGCTAATTGGCAGACAATTATTACTGGACAATTTACAACTAGTTCTATCTTTATTGCACAATCATATTTCTTTGGAACAATGAACTGATGCCTTTATTTAAGAAAGCTCAAAGAGCGGAACAGAAAAAATTAGAAATAATAGACAAAAGAACAGATAAGGCTAATACTCGTGCGATGAAACGAGCTAGGACAACTATGAGTAATCTACGTAAACGTGTAGAACGCAACGGAGACTTTGGCATCGGACCTTAAGCGTCTTACAGGAAGAGACATCAAGATTAAATAGCCTCTATACTAAAGTGACGAGGCAGTTCAACTGCCCACCTGTTTTATAGAGATCGTATGGCCTCGGGAGTAAAAGGTAGTTTAAAGCCGGCTGGTGGCGCACCGGATTTAACCAATGCCTACAAATTATTTGGTGCCTCTGCAACAACAACTGTGATAGTTTCTGCTTGTAATCAAGCGGCAACTCCAGATACTATTCGTATTGCAGTAGTTGATTCTGGAACAACAGCAACTTCAGGTGCAATCGACGCTAAGTATTACGTTGAATACGACTATTCATTGTCTGGTAATTCAGCAATGGAAAGAACTGGTATCACTGTTGAAAATACTGGTCGAGTAATTGTCGGTAGTGGATCGGGAAATGTTTCCTTCTCCGCTTACGGCATTGAAACTTGATAAGGAGCTGTCACTACAGGAGGTATAACTATGGGTAGAAAACTTTCTTTTGACGGCATAGCAGGAGCTGAAGCAGATTGGACTGCTAAAACTTCTGCCTATAACGCCGTTGTTGGTGATGCATTACTGCTGGATGCCTCTGGCGGTGCGTTCACTATCACTCTCCCGGCTGCTGCGGTCGAAGATGATTACATTGATTTTGCAGATGCAACAGGACATCTAAAAGATAACAATGTAACTCTTGCAAGAAACGGACTCAATATTATGGGTGCTGCGGAAGATTTGGTTGTTGATACTAAAAACATTGGATTTAGACTTACTTATTACAACGCTGCTCAAGGCTGGAGGGTAACTTAAATGGCAACTTTATCGAGCCTAGTAGGGGGATCAAGTGGTGGCTTTACTGATGGAGCTAGAAATACCACTGAAATGTGGAATGTTTGGAAGAGTGGAGGATACACATGGACTGTACCTACCAATTTTGATAATAGCGTTTCAGTAAAGGTTTACTGCTGGGGATGTGGTGGTAATTCTGGTCAGGACGACAGCTCAGGAAACTCCTACGGAGGAGGAGGTGGTGGACTAGCTATCAAAGAGGTAACTGGTTTATCTGCTGGAGATACAGTCGCTGTCACTATTGGAGAAGCTGGTCATCAGACTCATAACTCCAGAGGAGGAATTACTTCTTTTGGATCTCATTGCTCCGCAAACGGAGGCAATGATGGAGAGAACACTTCTACTCCTCCTAGTAACCCTAATTCCACTGGAGAAAATAGCAATCCTCAACAAAACGTAAACAGTGGTTATGGGCAAGGTGGTGTAGGAGTTGGAGGCGATATAAACAGAAGAGGTGGTCAAGGTGGTGTAGGAAGTAATAACCCAGGTTCAGGCGGTGGTGGTGGAGGTGCATCAGCTCCAAATCCACAAGGACATAAAGACGGATATAGAGGAGGTCATTGGGATAGTTACTCAGGAGGTAGTGGAGCTTCTATTAACTTCCCTGGTACAAGACCTTATACCTCTTACACTGGAGCTGCAGGTGCAGGTACAGCCCAAATGGGCTCTTCTAACAGATGGTCTGCTACTACTTACAGAGCACACGCAGGGCAAGGAGGAGCAGGCTTGAATGGTGCAGGAGGTCGTGGTGCTACTGCAAATACTTACAGCAACGCTTGGATGTGGGTTTGCCCAGCAGTTGATGGACATGGTACCGCAATATGGGGAGCTAACCACATCTTCTTAGGTGGTGGTGGTGGTGGTGCCGGTTGTTCTACTAAGCAATCGTCTGAAAGAGCAGGGAGTAACGGAGGTTGTGGCGGACCAGGAGCAGGTGGCGGTGCAGTCCATTCTTACGAGAGTTCCAACGACGTAGCGTGGTGGACAGGAGGAACTGGAGGAGTCCTTGGCGGCGGCGGCGGTGGCGGTCAATATTGTACTGGTGGATCAGGAGGTAATGCTGGCGGTGCTGGTGCTAGCGGTTACGACGGAAGAGTCGGAGGCAATCAACAAAGCGGTAGCAGTAGCGGAACCGATTGGTGGGGTTCTCAGAGAGGCGGCGATGGTCTCATCTTTATTCAATACAAAGTTACTTAAGGAGGTATGACTAATGGCTAAATGGGCTCTAATGGATGGGAACAATGTTCTAGACGTGTGGGATTCAAAGCCCACCGCCTTGGTTCATCCTGACATTTTGAAAGAATGTGTCACAGTACCAGCCACTGTGAAAGCGGGAGATGTTAAGGATCCAGCGAAGGGTACTTACGCAGCTCCTGTTAAACCAACACCGTCGGTACAACCTGACATCAGAAATTTCAATAAAACCGATTTCTTCAGATGTCTAACAGCAGCAGAAAGAACGAAATATAGAAATATTATCAAAACAGATGATGATCTGGCTGATTTTGACGATACGTTTAATTACTCACCGAAACAAATAGTTGATACTGAAGTACAAGCAGATTTGGATTCACTGGTATCAAAGTCAATCATTAGTTCTGCTACAAAAACAAAAATTGACAATCTTGGCAAGGTGGCGTAATGACACAGACTTCTTCTATTCTCTTAACATCTGGTGGTGGTGGTAGCGTTGGAACTATCACAGGCCCAAGAAATAAACTGGATCTGTTTGTAGGACCTAGCCCTGAAAGCGTAAAGGATTCTGGTAACTGGGGTAGTACTGCGGTATACACTTGGACCAAGCCTACCAATATAAAAGCTGATGTGCCTGTCAGAGTATATGTTTGGGGAGCTGGTGGTAACTCTGGATGTAACTCGCAGTCTTATGGAGGAGGTGCTGGAGGTTATGCCTACAAAGAAATAGCTGTAGCTTCGGTAGGGACAACAGAAACAATTACTTTAGGAATGCCGGCACAGGGTACATCTAGCTCGAGAGGAGCTGCTACTTCCTTTGGTTCTCATTGCTCTGCTAACGCAGGTAACGACGGAGCTAATACTAATAATCCTCCTAGTAACCCTAATTCCACTGGAGAAAATACAAATCCTCAAACAAATATAAACAGTGGTTATGGGCAAGGTGGTGTAGGAGTTGGAGGAGATATCAATAGAAGAGGTGGTCAAGGTGGCTACTCTCACTCATGCAACCCTGGAAGTGGCTCAGGTGCGGGTGGTGGAGGTGGTGTTGCACCTCAAATCACATTAGGCCATAAAGATGGTGGACGTGGTGGTTCTGGATATTCCAGCTACCAAAGTGGTAGTGGCGGATCTATACATTTTCACGGAGCTGTGCAATACGATAGTTGGAGTGGAGGTCCCGGTGGAGCAGGGACAGCGGGCGAGGGATGTGGACAAAGATGGGGAGACGAAAGGAGAAGACGTGCTGGACAAGGAGGTGCAGGATTATTCGGTGCCGGTGGAAGAGGAGCCGCAATGGATACGTACCAGAACAACGACCAAATGCACCCTGCCGGAGATGGTGGACGTGACGGAAAAGGTGGTGCTATTTGGGATCCTAATGGGATCATCCTCGGCGGTGGCGGAGGAGGAGGAGGAGTTAATACCTATATGAGCAGTGGACGAGCAAGCTCCCCTGCTGGAAATGGCGGCCCAGGTGCTGGCGGTGGTGGAAATCAAGGTTATAACTCGAGTAATAGTTCCCACGAAGGAATTGCTGGAAATGGCGGAGTTTTAGGTGGTGGTGGCGGTGCAAACCAATACATGTCTCCCGGTAATGGTGGAGCAGGTGCTGGCTCAGGATCTAGTGGATGGGATGGCGAGCAAAACATGAGGAGGGGTATAGGAGTTGGAGGAAGTGGTATGGTAGTTATTACATATGCCGTCGAGTAATTAATATAAATTAAAATATAAATAATTAATGATTTCCCATGGCTAATTACGCGATTATAGATAACGACGTTGTTACAGACGTGTGCGATGTCGATCCTAAAACTAGGTATCATCCTGACTTGGCTAAAGTATTTGTTTCTGTTCCTAGCAACGTAAAAAATGGCTGGATCAAAACAGGTACAAATACTTTCAAGGCTCCTACACCGATCACTCCTAATCCCAACCCAGCTCCTAGTGTAGGAAAAGTATCTGTTCATGATCAAAAAATCTGCAAAACAGAAGTCATGCTTGTTTTAACTAGAGCTGAAAGACAAGCATGGAAAGCCAAAATAGGCAGTGATACTTTGATAGATGCTATTGAAGAAGAGTGGGAGAGTAATAAAGAAACTTGGTTCTCGACTGTCAATGCAACCAATCCATATAAGACTGCCTTAGCAGATCTAAAAACAAAAGGTGTTATTAGTGATGCAGGAATTACTAAGTTAAAAAATAAATACTTTTTAGACAACGAAAATTTTTAATTTAAAAAGCAACATAAGAAGTTAATTGCTAAGGTTTGTAAAAAACCAATGGAAGAACTTGAAGTTTTTTGTAATAGAGAACAGAAATATGCTGTTGTTGACAATGCGGTACCACTAGATATCTTTGAAGATTTTCAAGGGTTTTTCATGTCTGGAAAACCTGAATGGACTATAAGCACTAAAACGGCTGGAGCGCCTGACTTGTATAAAAATAAAGAATATGGGAAAAATATACGTGTTTGTGAAGCTGACCGTGAATTAAATAACCTCCAAGGGAACATCATATTACTAGGTGATCCCTTGCAAAATATTTACTTTGGCGAAATGAATGAGGCATTCATAGCTCGCATTCATTTATATCATTCTCTGATGAAGTCTTTGTGCAATATCCTTAATCCTTTAGCTCTAATCAGAATTAAAATTAATGCAACTTTCAATAGTTCTAAAGTCGTCGAATTAGGCTATCACCAAGACAGGGTAGGTGATGGAGATGAATTTAATCATATGATGAATGCTTGTTTCTACGTCAATACTTGTGATGGTTATACACGCTTCCTAGATCGAAATGGAGACAAAGGAGACAAAGTTAAAAGCGTTGCTAATCGATTAGTCTATTTTCCTAATTCAGTTAAGCATGCAGGTACAACCACTAGTAATGCAAAGGCTAGATATGTAGTAAACATCAACTATGTTCCTAGGTTTAAATGTCCTTGTCATGAATTTTTAGGAAAAGAATTCATGCTAAATTAAAGATTAATAGACCTTATGATTACAGATGTCGACAATTTTACCTCCTATAGGATTGCCTTATTTTCCTGATGGGGTTCCAGGGGAGGGAAGAATGCCAAGTAGACCTAGGGGAGAAGATCAGTACGGCCCTGGAGATGAAATGCCTCCATACGAGCCTGGTCTGCCTCGTCCTAAGAAGCCTGGTCGACCAGACTATCCAGGAGAAGGAAGACCTAAGCCTCCTGAAATGGACGAAGTTGACATTTTCCTAAACAATGCATACCTAAGAAATTTAGATAGACAGATAGATGATGAAGGTAAAAAGTACTGGGGAGATGAAATTCGTAGCGGTAGAGCTACTAAAGACGATGTTATAGGCAATCTTCGTAGGTCAGACGAATATAGCGGCGTTGTGGAAAATTTCTTAACTGATGCTTACAGAAATAACCTAGGAAGAGAAGCTGATACTGAAGGCTTTGATTACTGGGCTAATGAGTTGAAGTCAGGAAAGATGGATCGAGATCAAGTTTATAGTGCGATCAAAGGATCTAAAGAAGCTGAAGAATACAGAAAGACAAGGCCACCAGAAGATGACATGGTTAGACCTATGCCTATACCTGACAGAGATCTGCCCCCAGTGAGCGACGAGAAGCCAAAGATAGATAAGCCAAGGATGGGGTCACCTACTGGAATTACAGCAGTCAAAGCAGCTTTAGAACGTGACAATGCAGACAGGAGTGATGAAGAAAAAGAAGGTCAAATGAGATCTGCAGCTTTGATAGGTAGAGTTCTAGGAGGAAGTGGATTACTTGGACGAGGCTAGCTTCTTTCGAATTCTCAGCTAATCTTTAAAGACACGATTTCTTAAGATGGCTGACAGCATGAACCCTCGACGTAGGGTAAGGAATAATCAGAATAGATCTGATTTTATGAGTTATTTATATGATTTATATAAAAGAAATAATGCTCCTATTCCTAAAAGAAATACGTATACAGGATTAGCCGAGACTTACGCTAAGCATGTAGGGATGCAAGAGATAGAACGTCAAGTAGATTTATGGCATGACGAAAAAACAAGAGATCAAATAAAAGCATCTAATATTGCTAGACCTGTTAGCCTTGAATACGATGAAGCTTAGACAATATCCTCCTGTCCCTGAAAGGATTCCTATTAGTAGTAATGATCAAAAAATTACTGCTGTTGTCTCAACAAGAGACTATCTTTTAAGATTAACATCACCCAAGGAAACTCCAAGGATTCCTTTAGAAGTCAGAAGAGAAGCGAGAACTTTATTAAGGCATTATCCTTTACCTACAGAAATGAAAGCAATAATGAAAGATTTCTATAGCAAGGAAAAGCAAACATCAGGCTAACGTACTGGCACAAGCCTCTTAAAACATTACATTTTGTATATAAAATAAGAAATGTTATTACAAAAACTTATTTCGTGCTAAAGACTCTTTATAGCGCTGCTGCTTTAACTTTAATAGCTGCTCCTGCTACTCTTGCAGGTCCTTATATAAACGCTGAAACTAACGGAAGTTGGACAGATAAAAAGTACACAAACGCCACAACAGACCTTCATATAGGTTATGCAGGTGCTAATGATACTGGTAAGGTCTCTTATTACGTACAAGGTGGTCCAGCATTCGTAGCTGTTAAGGACGAAGACACTGAAACTCGTCTTTCAGGAAAAGCTGGCGGAAGCATTGCAGTATCTGATTCTACAGATATCTACGGTGAAGTATCTTTCCTCACAGGTGAAGAAGAAGAAAACTTTGGTTCTGGTGGAAAGCTAGGCGTTAAGTACAGCTTCTAAATTATAGATTTTCACTAAAAACCGTTCATACTGTGCTAAGTATGGGCGGTTTTTATATGGAATTTACTCACCATGAATTTTTATATGGGAGAAAAATAGATCCAGATATTTGCGATGGATTGATTGAATATTTTGAAGAATTTCCTTTAGGAGAAACAAAGATTCCTACTCCAAGTGACGCTAAAGGTACTTGGATATGCTTAAAAAGAGAAGGGAGACTTGCTGGTCAAACTAGTCATGACAAATTAGAAAAATCGGGGAAACAATCGCTTGATTTAGGAGTACCATATTATGTTGCAGATAAAAGGATTCAAATTTTTAATAAAGAATTAAATAAAGTTTTAGACGATTATTGTCATAAATTTCCTAATTGCGAATTAGCTCATCAGCCATGGGGTAATGCACATTATGAAATGTTTAATATTCAAAAATATAAACCAAACGAAGGTTTTCGCAGGTGGCACTGTGAAAGGGCTTCAATGAATTCAAGAACAGTAACTCGTCACCTAACATGGATGACTTATTTAAATAATGTCCACAATGGAGGAGGAACGGAATGGGCTCATCAGAACTTAAAGCTTAAAGCACAAAAAGGGTTGACTGTTATATGGCCTGTGGACTGGACTTACACTCATCGTGGCATTGTTAGTCCTACTGAAACAAAATATATTGCGACTGGTTGGTTTAATTATTTACCTTCAGAAGAAACATATCAATCACCATTAAATCGTTTTAAAGATAAAAAAGGATATTTCTTTTCTAAAGACTTGTTTATACCTCAATAGTAGACGAGTGATGTCATAATACCTACTACAATAGGGAATGAATGTAATCTGTTAGAACCTTGAGATTCGCTGCAGGAGGCTTCGGTAATACGGAGGAAGATCAACGGGCTTTAGCGGCTTGGTTGTCAAGCAAACTTACTGGTGATCCGAATGCTTTTGCGGAGGACGTAGAAGGTATATTGGGAGGTTCAGCTTTGGAGGATGAAGGTATTCAACTTTTAGCTCATCACAACAATCCAAATTTAACTTCAGAAGGTAATGTTACAGCAGAAGGATTAACGAATGCAAGAGAAGCAAGTGGTGAGCCCTTTGGTGTTGGCTTTGGCGGTCCTTCAGGATCAGAATTAAAAGCTATTCAGGATGAATTAGACGCAGCAGAGGCAGTAGACGGAATATTGAATCCAGCAATACAAAGAATCCCAGTAATACCTTACGGAGCTCAAGCTGGAATGGCAGGAGATTTGATACCGCAAGCAGCAGGAGGGATGCAGAAAATGAATTTACCTTTTGAAGATGTACCTGTGCAAAATCCTTTGCTCCCTAGCATACCTCCAGGATACCAATACAATAACTACTAATGGATCCGAACAGCGGTATTGATCGAGTATTAAAAGCTGCCGACGACTGGGCAATGTCTGGTCGTAAAGGGCTCGCTGGTTCTTTAGGCTTGTTGAAAGTTGGATTAATAGCAGGAGACGAAGCTGCTAAAAGAGCTTTTAATGATATTGTTATCCTCGCTAAAGCAGGTGATGGAGCGGCTAAAAGTGTTGTTCGAAATGTATTGCTCTCTACTCAAGGAGAAGAAGCCTTTGTTCAAGCAGCTATTGACAACGTAGGGGAAGGAGAAATCAGACAAAGGTTAACTCAGCAAGGATATGATGCTGACGCTTTAGTTAATAAGCCACCAGCTTCTACTTTGAATGCTCCTGAGTCAACGAACGTAACTCCTACTGCTACTCCTCCTGACGAAGATTATGTGAATCCAGGTAGGACAAGAGATAGAAGTGAATCATATCGAATGCAAGAAGGTCTTAGAAAAGAAAGATTAAAAGAAAGAAACATAAGTCCACAAACTTTGCAAGGTGAAGTCTACAATTCGGTTATTAAAGAGTTACAAGGAGATCTTGGAGCAGCACCAGATAGTGTTTACAAGTTAAGCCCTGAACAACTTGCAGCTTTAGCAGAAGTTCAGCAGGCTTCACAAGCTGAAGAGGCTCAAATTTATGCTCAGCGAAGAGCAATGACTCCTGAGCAGGAAGCTGAATTAATGAAGAGAAGCATTAGCAATGCTCCTGGAGTTGCGGATCCATCTGTAACAATGGCTAAAGCTGATGATATAGCTCAGGCTCTAGATAAGGCTAAGCAAATGAGACCTCCAGTAATGGGTCGTTATAGAAAAGCTGCTTTATATGGAGGTGGTACGCTAGGAGCCTTGTTAGGACTTTATGGTGCAGGAGGTTTGGTTAATGCGAATCAGTACGAAAACAGAAAAGCCTAACATTAAGAAACAACATCAAAAACTTTTACGTCTTAATAAAAAGGCGGAGAAGTGCGTGACTCGTGACCAAGCACGCAAGATCCTTAAAAAAGCTCTCAAAGCACAAAACAAACTTCATGAACGAACTAGCTGACCCGTCAACACTTCAATTAGCTTTTCTATTTCCATTTCTACCTGTTATATCTGTATTCATCGTTAGCATTCTTATGCTGGGTGAATTACCTTTCAAGGACGACGATGACGACGATGACGATAGAGGTACATTAGTCCCTGCGTACTACCCAACTTAAAACGTCTACTATTAATGTAGATTAGAAAAATGAAATGGCTACTACGGCAGATAAGGAAACTCCAAAAGCGGAAGAGAAGAAGAGCATTTTTCAAAAGATCAAGGAGAAGGTAGACGATAAAGACGAACAGTTTGAGTACATCTCAGTCCTAGTGAGACTGGTAGTAGTTGCTTGGTCCGGGGCACTAGTGACCTTAAATTATTTGCCAGAGATTCCTGGGTTGACGTCAGGGGAAAAGCAGGATATAACTTTCCCGGCGTCGCTCTTGGCTTCTTCGCTCGCAAGTTTTGGCCTGGATAAGAGTGCTAAGAAGAAAGGTGATGGAACGTATGACGCTAGTGGCGATGATAAGCCTCTAAGCAAAAAGGAGATGTTGGCCTTAATGAATACAGGGGGTGGTTTCCAAACAATTCGCGTAGAAACTCCGATTAAAATCTTAGGTGCAGATGTTGTTAATTCTTCTAAAAAATCATGACCTGCGAAAATCATTCAAATGTTGATGCGTCTCAAGAGACTCGTCTTACAGTACAAGCTCTAAAGATCGAAAGACTGGAAGAAAAACAGGATGAGTTACGTGAACGGCTTAAGGCTGTAGAAAAATGGGTCATAGGTGCCGCAGCAGTATTAGCCGCTGGCGTTACTCTTATAGGGTTTGCAACTAACATCTCTAAGGCTTATTTATGACGCTTTTACTCTCTATACCTTCTGTTTATTCCTTACCTGGAACATGGGAAAAACAGCCTATGATTCCTCATTTTCATTTAACTCCTGACCAAGGTTTTATATTATTTTTCGGATTAGTAGTTTTATCTTTGGTCGCATATGGGCTTTACTTCACATTGGGAGCAGGAAAGAAAGAGTTAAGAGATACTATTGATGAACATTCCAAGATGCACGAACTAGGTATTGCTCATGGACACACAGGATCAAAGAATAAAAAGTAATTATCTGCAT
>Ga0208157_1000161_pt1 | contig 42359 bp, 32 predicted proteins | sample 5_EtaG_FD_184077 | JGI IMG/M metagenome (GOLD analysis project Ga0208157, IMG submission 184077) | Marine viral communities from the Subarctic Pacific Ocean - 5_ETSP_OMZ_AT15132 metaG (SPAdes) (version 2) | ecosystem: Environmental > Aquatic > Marine > Oceanic | place: Pacific Ocean | collected...
ACTATAATGTACTCTGTATTTAAGACCTCGTGGAAATGCTCTCAAATGATAAGTAGGATATATCGTATCCTATTAGGTGAGGAAGACTTACCCACTTCAGAAAGAAGTGTATTTTATAAAAATAAATCATATACAGATAAAGTTTATAACAAAGCTATAGATGATATGATAAAAGATAAAGATAGATAATTATGCCAGAATTTAAAAAAAATAAATCTTCAGTTTTGAAAAAGAAAGGACCATTTAAAATGAAAAGTTCTCCTACTAAAATATATGGAAAGAAAGCTTCTGCTGTAAAGAATTACAAGAAAGGATATTACGGAGCATAATGGGATTTAAACTAGGAACAAATAGAGGATTAGAAGCTACAGGCGGCGAAATTAAAACAAAAATGCGTTTTGGTAAACAAGCTGGAGATATAGGTTCTGTACCTGGTACACCTGTTATAAGAGTACCGTTAGAAGAAGGTATAATGGGTGAAGCTAATATGGATGGATCTATTTATGTTAACGAAAATATTATACCTGGTAGTTACGAAGACAAACAGGTGATAAACCACGAAATGAGACATGCTACTGATATGAAAATTGGTAAGTTAGCTTATGATGATAATAGTGTCACTTATAACGGCGAGACTTTTCCTAGAATGGATATAGATGGTGTAGACTCTATACTAGTAGATGGAAAATGGAAGGAAGCTGGAGATACTGGTTTTCCTTGGGAGAATGATGCTAATAACGGGATAGAATAATATGTGGAGCTTATTTAAAGATAAAAACGAAATAAACGAAAAGAACGTGGTTGGTTTTATATCATTTGTAGTAATGTGTTTGTTTGCTATAGCTGATTTAGTAACTAGCTTTATATTTGTAGGTGAAGAAGCCTATTTAGTAATTAACGAAGTAATATACAATTCATTTGTGTGGGTAACATTAGGGTGTTTTGGTATTAGTTCGTTTGAAAAAGTAAAAACAAAATAATATGTTAGGTAAACTATTTTCCGGTGGAGCAGCTGATTTAGTAAAAAGCGTGGGCGGTGTAATAGACAACCTACATACATCTAAAGAAGAAAAAATGGCTGCTGAGCTTAAAATCAAGCAACTTATAAGTGACTATGAAGTAGAGATGGAGAAGAATATAACTTCTCGTTGGGAGGCAGATTTAAAATCAGATTCATGGCTTAGCAAGAATGTTAGACCAATGGTCTTGATATTTTTAATAGTATGCACCATGCTATTAATATTTATTGATGCTGGTGCAATAAAATTTAACGTAAAAGATTCTTATGTAGATCTTTTACAATTAGTATTAATAACTGTGATCGGCGCATATTTTGGTGGACGATCATTAGAAAAAGTAAAAAAATAAAATTATGGGAAATAATTCAACAGAAGTAGCTTATGGTTTTGGCCAAATGGGCTCTATATTCACTAACGCTAATACACAAGTGGTAGCTCCAGACGATAAGGTTATAGTAGCTATTCAATTTCTAGCAGACACAACTTTTGATGAGTTATCACCAGAAGGAGGTACTTCTGCGCTAGGTGGTATATGTGTTGGGGATGCTACCGACGAAAAAGGTGCTGGTTTAGAAGTAGCTGCTGCTAGTGGTAGTACTGGTGGTATAATGAATGACGGTGCTAGTGGTGGTCAGATTATTAACGCTGCTGGTGACTCAAATTTAACAGTATTTCCAAAAGGAATGGTATTATATGGTAGATGGAAATCATTTACTATAGATGCTGATGCTGATGGAGGTGTAATAGCTTATTTAGGATACTAATGGCACCTTTAGGTTTTCCTGTTACATTAGTAGGTGGTATTGGTGATTTAGGTGGTGTAGTACTTTCTGAAATGAATGATGTTTGCTTTTGGCAAGACATGGGTAGCTGTGAGCTAGCACCGAAAGCATTAGGAACGGTACTTGATCTAACTAACGACGTTTGGGATTTAGTTACTGTTGATGGGGAGGATAATCATTACACATTAGAAGATCCTAGCGGTCTGGCTTCTTCATGTTTCTGGGATTTAGACGGAAACACGGACGAATGCCGACCAAACGATGCATCTATTGTTAGATGTACTTAAAATAAAATATAAACAAAAAAATAAAACATGGCAACACCAAAATTAGTACCTAGAGCAAATGGTGAAGGAGGTTTAGGAGCCGCGGCTTTAGGTTGGGGACCAGTGTTTGTAACAGACACAACGACAAGTAGTGCAACAACCGGAGGTAAATTAACATTAACAGCAAACGATGGCGCTGCAATGGATAACAACCACAGGTTAGGTGTAGTAGAATTTAACGGAGCTACAGATGCGAGTAATAGCCTTGGTAAAGGAGCTCGTATTCAAGCAATATGTAGAGACGCTTGGGATGGGTCGAACAACGACGCAGATTTAGAGTTTTACACAACCAACGGAACAAATCCCAATCAAAACGTGTTAACACTAAACGCTGACATGGAAGCTGTTTTTTCGACTAAAGCACTCATTAGTGCAGCGGGAGTTACTGCTGTTAACAAAAGAACCTTATGGGTTCCTATCGCTAATATGGTTCCAGCAGGCACAAATGGAGCTGATGAAGAATCGGTAGAATATCATGCAACGGACGCTGGTACTCTTAAAAAATTAAAATACGACAAAACCACAACAGAATTTGCTGATTTTTCTTTAGTAATGCCAGAGCAATGGGATGGTGGAACTATGAAAGTAAAGTTTTATTGGAGTTCAGCCACTAGTGGTGGTGGTACCGTGTGGAGAATAAAATCTCGTGGTATTGGAGATGGAGAAAGCTTTACTGGTTGGGGAACACCAGTTACTTCAACTGACACTTCAACTGGAGCTAACGCGTTAAATATATCTCCAGCAACAGCAGCGATGACTGTTGCAAATAGATCTGATAATACCGCGCTATTATTTTTTAGAATAGAAAGAGTAGTTGGTGATGCTTCTGATGACCATAATGACGACACTAGATTAATTGGTGTAAACATAGAGTACACGGAACAAATAGAAGCTCACACGGCATTCTAATATCAAATGGTATTAGGTTTAAATAACAATATAATTAGTGGAAGTACCTTAGATAGTGGATACGTGAATCAATATAGTTTACAACTAGACGGTGTTGGGGATGGACTTTTAGTTGACAGAACCTCTGCTCTACGTTGTGAAGATACAAATTCTTTCACAATGGGAGGTTGGGTTGGTAATGAATACGGTTGGTCTACAAATAGTGTTAATGATTTTATTATAACTTCCAATCATGGTGGTGGATTTGGTATTGGAGTATATGCCAACAGGAAAGTTAGAGCGCAAGTTGATTTAAATGATGGTTCTGGTGGGTCAAATCAAGACATGACAATTAGTACTAATTTTGATTCACATCAATTTGGCTATAATTCTGGTACAAACACAGGTTACAGTACGGGTGATGGTGGTTATCAATTTATTGTAATGACTCTTGACACTACGTCTGGCACTGGAGTTTTTAGTTTATATGTTGGTGGTGGTGGTTTAGGTACAACTGTAAGCAAATCTAACGACATACATTTGGTAGGTACTGACACCGCAACTTCAGGTAATGATACTATAAATTATGCTTATACTGGGTGGGGTCTTGATAGAGATATAAGTATTGGTTATAAAGATCAAGGTTCCAGTACGCCAATTCAGCATATGACAGGTTTTATAGACGAAGCTTTTATAATGAATACCGCATTATCTATCGGTCAACTGAGAACAGTTTATAACAATGGTGCTGGAATTGATATGACTAAAGCTAGCGGGGCTTTAGCGGGTGGAGCTGCTTATGATCCAGGCTCTAACTTAGTTGGATTATGGAGAATGGACGAAGGCACTGGAACAACAGTAGAAGATTCAAGTGGTAACAATCACACTGCTACTCTGCAAGGTGATCCAACTTGGTCTACAACAGTGAGACAAGCTATTTAATATTATAAAGTATGCAAGAAGAGAAAAAGTACGTAATAGTAAATATAGAAGATAGTAATAACATAGATTTTACACAAACGTCTTATGTTGACGCTGATCACTGCAGGTTTAATTATGGCGCTACAAAATTTATAGTACCATTTAGAGGTGATAAACCTGAAACTCTATCTGCTTACCAGGAATACACTGGAGACGAAATAAGAGCATTAGTTCACTCGGAAACAAATGAATGGTATATACCAAGCGCTGAGGTAGAGAACGGTAGTTGGTACGATTCAGTAAAAGATAAAATAAGGATATACAATCCATTTAAGGATTGGTTTTAACAATAATTAAATTAACTTAAATTAAATAAAAAAATGGCAAAAAACACAAGTAAAAAAATTAAAGAACTTAGAGGCGTTAAACCTGAGAAAGTAACTGATGAGCAATTAAAAAAAGTTCAAGAAGTAATTAACGAGATAAATAGGTCTCAAATGGATATTGGTCAAATGGAGGTTAGAAAACACGCTATAACACACCATATAACAAAGCTACAAGAAGATGTTAATGTGATCAGAGATGAGTTTGAAAAAGAATATGGTACAGCTGACGTTAATATTCAGGATGGTACAATAAACTACGAAGAAAATGTCGAAGCTGATAAGAAAGATTAGTATTGGTAAAGACTACAAAAACGACGCTATGCACTATGCCGTGGGGCAAGAAGTGTATGGTGGTCATACTATCTGCGATATTATAGAGGAAGATGAAAAGTATTCTATTTATATTAAAAAGAATAAAGACGTATTACCTTGGAAGGATTTTAACAAGAATATGGCTGTATCTGTAGAGTATAATTTACAATACTAATGAAGAGTGTTTACGACTTCGTTGTAAAGCCAAAAGGGGATAGGTATAACAATACTAAAAAATTAGATGGTGGAGAGTTAATTCTTAACACAGAAATTTTCAATCATCAATATGTCAATAGAGAAGCAATTGTAATATCAACCCCTATACTTGGTGATACAGATATAAAAGCCGGAGATACAGTTTTAGTGCATCACAATGTATTTCGTAGATGGCATAACATAAAGGGTGTTGAGAAAAATAGTAAGGCTTATTTCGATAAAGATACTTATTTCATAAACCACGATCAAATTTTTTTATATAAAAGAAATGAAGAATGGATAGCTCCAAAAGGTTATTGTTTTGTAAAACCTTTAAAAGCAATCGATCAATTTAATATTGAATCTGAAAAACCTTTACAAGGTATCGTTAAGTATTCAGACGGTACAGTTGAAGTTAATGACTTGGTTGGTTTTAGACCAAGTAGTGAATATGAGTTTGTCGTTGATGGCGAAAGACTATATCGAGTTTTATCTAATTTTATTACAATCAAATATGAATATCAAGGAGACGAAGAAGAATATAATCCAAGCTGGGCACAAAGCAGTTGAAGAGCTGATTAAAGTAGCAAAGGAAGCAATCGTTGATTCAGACGATGATATATCAGCAGATAGACTTAAGAATGCAGCAGCCACTAAAAAACTAGCTATATTTGACGCATTCGAAATACTTAATAGAATCCAAGAAGAAGAGAACATACTCGAGGGAAAAACACCTGAAGAGGCAAAGGAAAAGACTTTTAAGGGATTCGCGGAAAGTAGATCTAAGTAATGTACAATCAAAGTTTAGTTAAAACAGTTGAGCCTATTAAAAAAACTACTATTAGTAGGCTTAATAAAGGTAAGAAATGGAAATACGGCTACGATAAAGAACATGATATTGTAATATTATCTAGAACAGGTCAAATAGGTGAGATAATAGAAATACAAGGACTAGTTATTGCGCTACCAAAAACTCCTAAAGAAGTATATAAAAATGCTAAGAACAAATGGGTGAAATTCGAGTACCCCAAGGAGTTACAAAGAATTAAAAATATATTCGATTGGAGAAACTATCCGGAAAGCAGTAAAGAAAAATGGTACGATTATATAGACGAAGAATTTAAAAGAAGGGAAGAGGGGTTTTGGTTTGTGAATAATGGTAAACCAACCTGGATAACAGGTACGCAATACATGTACTTGCAATGGAGTAAAATTGATGTAGGTGCTCCAGATTTTAGAGAAGCAAACAGATTGTTTTTTATATTCTGGGAAGCTTGCAAAGCAGATAAAAGATGTTATGGTATGTGCTATCTAAAGAATAGACGTTCTGGATTTTCTTTTATGTCGTCTGCAGAAACGGTTAATTTAGCCACTCTTGCAAGTGATAGTAGATTTGGTATACTATCCAAAACAGGTAGTGATGCAAAAAAGATGTTCACGGATAAGGTTGTTCCTATATCAATTAATTATCCATTCTTTTTTAAACCTATCCAAGATGGTATGGATCGTCCTAAATCTGAACTTGCATATAGAGTACCTGCTAGTAAGTTTACAAGAAAAAAGATGTCAGCCACAGATGGTATGGAGGATATTGAAGGTTTAGATACAACGATTGACTGGAAAAATACTGGAGATAATAGCTATGATGGTGAAAAACTAGCTTTATTAGTTCATGATGAAAGTGGGAAATGGGAGAGACCCGATAATATTTTAAATAACTGGAGAGTCACAAAAACATGTTTACGATTAGGTAGTAAAATTATTGGTAAATGTATGATGGGCTCAACTTCAAATGCTTTAGATAAAGGTGGAGAAAACTTTAAAAAACTATACAACGCATCAGATGTCACTAAAAGAAATAGAAATGGCCAGACAAAATCTGGTTTATACTCTTTGTTTATCCCAATGGAATGGAACTACGAAGGATTTATTGATGAGTACGGAATTCCAGTATTCACTACTCCTGACGCAGATGTGCTTGCCCCGGATGGCGAATTAATAGATATAGGCGTAATAGATAGTTGGCAAAATGAAGTTGATGGTTTAAAAGATGATCAAGACGCTTTAAACGAATTTTACCGTCAATTCCCAAGAACAACTGAACATGCTTTTAGAGATGAAACTAAAAACTCTATCTTTAATCTTGTTAAGATATACGAACAGATAGATTATAATGAGGAGTTAGGTAGAACGCTAGGTGTAACAACTGGTAATTTTCAATGGGTTAATGGTGTAAAAGATTCACAGGTAATATTCTATCCAGACCCAAAAGGTAGATTTAAAGTTAGTTGGGTTCCACCTCAGCAATTACAAAATAGAGTGATACTTAAAAATGGTATTAAATACCCTGGTAACGAACACATGGGAGCGTTCGGTTGTGATTCATATGATATATCAGGAACTGTAGATGGACAAGGATCAAAAGGAGCGCTGCATGGCTTAACTAGATTTAGTATGGAAGATGCTCCTGCTAATAGCTTCTTTTTAGAATACCTATCAAGACCACCTACGGCTGAAATATTCTTTGAAGATGTGTTAATGGGACTAGTGTTTTATGGTATGCCAATACTCGCGGAGAATAATAAACCTAGATTACTGTACTATTTAAGAAGAAGAGGTTATAGAGGTTTTTCTATGAATAGACCAGATAAAGTCTGGAACAAACTTTCTGTAGCAGAAAGAGAGATAGGTGGAATACCTAATTCATCTGAAGATATTAAACAAGCTCATGCCGCTGCAATTGAGATGTATATACAAGATCATGTGGGCATGAAGCAAGATGGAACATTTGGAGATTTATATTTTAACGAACTATTAAATGATTGGAGTAAGTTTGATATAAACAAAAGAACAAAGCATGATGCGTCTATAAGTTCAGGTTTAGCTATTATGGCTAACAACAGACATTTATATAGACCTAATGCTGAGGTTAAAAAACCTCAATTAAATATAAACATTTCCAAGTATAGTAATACTGGAACAAATTCACAAATAATAAAATAATATGGCAGAGTCTGGCATGAAAAGTTATTTTCCTAATCAAACAGTTAGTGACGCTGAAAAGCTAAGTTATGACTATGGTTTAAAAGTAGGTAAAGCTATAGAGCAAGAATGGTTTAATGACAACAGAAGTCTTAATAAATATAAAACTAACCACAATGATTTCCATAATTTAAGATTATACGCTAGAGGCGAACAATCTATTCAAAAGTATAAGGATGAGTTATCTATAAACGGTGATTTGTCCTATTTAAATTTAGACTGGAAGCCAATTCCTATTATTTCTAAGTTTGTAGATATAGTTGTAAATGGTATAGCTGAAAGAACATATGATATAAAGGCTTTTTCACAATCTCCAAATGGTGTTGAAAAAAGAACCAAGTATATGGAGGCTATATTAAGTGACATGGAGATGAGAGAATTTAACCAAGAGGTTGAATCTAGGTTTGATGTTAATATGAAGGAAACAAATATAGCCAACGAAGATCTACCAGAATCTAATGAAGAGCTAGGTATACATATGCAGCTTAATTATAAGCAATCTGTTGAACTAGCTGAAGAACAAGCTTTGAGTGTACTTTTTGAAGGTAATAAATACGAACTAACAAAGAAAAGATTTTATTATGATCTAACGGTTCTAGGTATAGGTGCTGTAAAAACTTCTTTTAATACATCTGAAGGTGTAACTATTGATTATGTTGATCCTGCTAATTTAGTTTACTCTTATAGTGACTCACCTTATTTTGATGACATATATTATGTTGGTGAAGTAAAAACTATCCCGGTAAATGAGTTAGCAAAAGAATTCCCACACTTAACAGAGAGTGATTTAGAAGATATAATGAAAAATAAATCTTATAATAGATCCAATTATAACTCTAGACACACTGAAGATAAAGAAGATAATAACACTATTCAAGTTTTATATTTTAATTATAAAACTTATATGAATGAAGTTTATAAGGTGAAAGAAACAGCTACAGGTGCTGACAAACTTATACCTAAAGACGATTCGTTTAATCCACCTAGTGATATGGAAGGTGGTTATAGTAGAATGCTAAGATCTGTAGAGTGTTTGTACGACGGAGTTATGATTGTTGGTACTAACAAGTTGCTTAAATGGGAGATGTCTAAAAATATGATGCGTCCTAAAAGTGATTTTACTAAAGTAAAGATGAATTACGCTATCTGTGCACCAAGAATGTATGATGGTAGAATTGATTCATTAGTAAAGCGTATTACTGGTTTTGCTGATATGATTCAGTTGACACATTTAAAATTACAACAAGTATTATCTAGAATGGTTCCAGATGGTGTTTATTTAGATGCTGATGGTTTAGCAGAGGTTGATTTAGGTAATGGTACTAATTACAATCCACAAGAAGCTTTGAACATGTTCTTCCAAACGGGTTCCGTTATAGGTAGATCATTTACAAGTGAGGGAGATTTAAATCCTGGTAAGGTTCCAATCCAAGAAATCACATCAGGTTCTGGTGGAAATAAAATGCAAGCTTTAATTGGTAATTATAACTATTACCTACAAATGATAAGAGATGTGACTGGGTTGAACGAGGCTAGAGACGGTAGTATGCCAGATAAAAACGCTTTAGTAGGCGTTCAAAAACTAGCGGCAGCAAATTCTAATACAGCAACTAGACACATATTGCAAGCTGGTTTATTTTTAACAGCCGAAACAGCAGAGTGTTTGTCTCTTAGAATATCTGATATTATAGAATACTCACCGACAAAAGAAGCTTTTATACAAGCAATAGGCGCTCACAATGTTGCTACGCTAGAAGAGATGTCTGAGTTACATTTATATGATTTTGGTATATTTATAGAATTACAACCAGATGAAGAAGAAAAAGCTGTATTAGAAAACAATATACAAATGGCTCTTCAACAACAAAACATAGAGTTAGAAGATGCTATTGATCTTAGAGAGATACGTAATATAAAATTAGCAAATCAATTGTTAAAAATACGTAGAAAAAGAAAACAAAATAGGGATAGGCAAATGCAAATGGAAAATATCCAAGCGCAAACACAATCCAACGCTGAAGCTGCGCAAGCAGCCGCTCAAGCTGAAGTTCAAAAGAACCAAGCTTTAAATGCTGGTAAAGCGGAGTTATTGCAAGTTGAAGCTCAAATTGATGCTCAAAAAATGGCTCAAGAAGTTGAAATGAAAAAACAACTAATGGCTTTAGAGTTCCAATATAACATGCAATTGAAAGGAATTGAAGTTGATGGTTTAAAACAAAGAGAAAAAGAAAAAGAAGATCGTAAAGACGAAAGAACGAAGATACAAGCTACGCAACAATCAGAAATGATTGAACAAAGAAATAGTGGAAAACCACCTAAAAACTTTGAGTCCACAGGTAATGATATACTAGGTGGGGGATTTAATTTAGGTGCATTTGACCCTAGTTAAAATTATTAATTATTATTATATTATATTATGGAAGAAAAAGATGAAAATGTAGTCGAAGAGACTGCGCAAGAAACGACTGAACAAGTCGATGAGAGTAAATTTGAGTCTGCTGGAGACGACAGTGTTATAAAAGTAGATTTAAACAAACCACCAACACCAAAAGAAGAAAAAAATGAAGTTAAAGAAGATAACGCTGACGACAGCGGAGTGGTTGCAGAGTCTGAAAATGCCGAGCCCACAGAAAAACAAGAAGAAGTACAACCGGAAGCAGAAGCACAAGAAGCTCCAGTATTAGAAGAAATTACTGAAGATTCTACTGAAGAGGAGGTTGCTGAAGCAGAAGAGCAAATAGAAGAAGCTGTGGCTGAAGCTGAAGCTACTGGAAAACCATTACCAGAAAATATCCAAAAGCTAATGGACTTTATGGAAGAAACTGGTGGAGATTTAAGTGACTACGTTAAGCTTAACCAAGATTATTCAAAATTAGACGATCAAAATCTATTGTATGAGTACTACAAGCAAACAAAACCTCATTTAAATAATGAAGAAATTAACTTCCTTATGGAAGATTCGTTCTCTTACGACGAAGAAGTCGATGAAGAAAGAGATATACGAAGAAAAAAATTAGCGCTAAAAGAGCAAGTTGCCAGCGCTAGAGCCCATCTGGACGGGCAAAAGTCCAAATACTATAATGAAATCAAAGCTGGATCGAAACTCACTAATGAGCAACAAAAAGCGGTTGATTTCTTTAATAGATATAACAAGGAGTCAGAAGCAACTCAAAAAACAGTTAAAAAGAACTCTGACATTTTTACACAAAAAACTAATCAAGTTTTTAACGACAAGTTCAAAGGTTTTGAATATAATGTCGGTGATAAAAAATACAGGTTTAATGTAAACAATGCTGAAGAGGTTAAAAACACTCAGAGCGATATAAGCAATTTCACCAAAAAGTTTTTGGATAAGAATTCTGCTTTAACAGACGCTAAGGGTTATCATAAATCTCTATACACAGCAATGAATGCGGATGCTGTTGCAAAACACTTTTATGAACAAGGAAAAGCTGATGCTATGAAAGATAGCGTTGCTAAAGCCAAAAATGTTAATATGAATCCAAGACAAAGTCATGGAAAAATTGAAGCTGGTGGTTTAAAGTTCAAAGTGCTAGGTGATAATTCTTCTGATTTTAAGTTTAAAATTAAAAACAAAAACAAATAACAAATTTAAAATTATTACAAAATGGCAATTACAAGCAATTACACGCCTACTCCTGCTCCGATAAAGCAGACGTTAGCTTCAGCTTACCTAGACTTTACAGGTGGCTCAAGTACTGACTGGGCAAGACAATATGTTCCGGACTTGATGGAGCAAGAAGCTGAAGTTTTTGGAAACAGAACTATTTCAGGTTTCTTATCACAAGTTGGGGCTGAAGAATCTATGACTGCTGACCAAGTTGTTTGGTCTGAGCAATCAAGATTACACTTATCATACGAGGGTACTACAGGTGATACTGGTACGACATTAACAATTACTAAAGATGCTGACGGAGCAGTTCCTGGCACAGATGTATATTCTACAAAAGATCACGGTGTTAGAGCTGGTGATATGTTATTAGTGGCTAACGCTTCTGTAACATTAAAATGTTTTGTACTTTCTGTACACGCAAGCACTGGTGTTATAACTGTTGATGTATATGATAGAGCAAACATGACTTCTTCTTCTGGTATCGCAGATTCACAAACTGTTAAAATCCTAGTTTTTGGTTCTGAATACGCAAAAGGAGCTGTTGGTAGAGACGCTACAAACAAAGCGATGTTTAAGTCTTATGACAACAAACCAATTATTATAAAAGACAAGTATGATATCTCAGGATCTGATGCTTCTCAAATTGGTTGGGTTGAGGTTTCTGGTGAAGCTGGTCAATCAGGTTACTTATGGTACTTAAAATCATCTGGTGATACTAGATCTCGTTTCACTGATTATATTGAAATGGCAATGGTTGAATCTCAAAAAGCTTCTGTTACTATTACAGCAACTCAAACTAATGCCACTGGTACTATAGCTGGTACTGAAGGTTTATTCGCAGCTATTGAAACTAGAGGTAACGAAACTACTGGTATTACTGGTGTTAACGCTGCCACTGATTTAGCTGAGTTTGATTTAATGTTAGCTGAATTAGACAAGAATGGAGCGATTGAAGAAAACATGATGTTTGTTAATAGAAATACTGCTTTAGCTATTGACGATATGTTAGCTTCTATGAATTCTTACGGAGCTGGTGGTACTTCTTACGGAGTATTTGACAACTCAGAAGATATGGCATTAAACTTAGGTTTCTCTGGTTTCAGACGTGGATCTTACGATTTCTACAAGTCAGACTGGAAGTACTTAAACGATTTAGCTACTAGAGGTTTAATAAACGCTCAAGATACAGTTAACGCTATTAGAGGAGTTATGATCCCAGCTGGTGTATCTTCTGTTTATGACCAAAATTTAGGTAAAAATCTTAAACGTCCATTCTTACACGTTAGATATAGAGCTTCACAAACTGATGACAGAAAGTTTAAAAACTGGGTTACTGGTTCTGTTGGTGCTACTACGTCTGATTTAGACGCGATGGAAGTACACTATTTATCTGAAAGATGTTTAGTTGTTCAAGGAGCAAACAATTTCTTCTTAATGAACTAATCAATTATTTTAAAAGAGGGTGGAGCTTAGTCTCCACTCCCTTTTATTTTTATTAATTTTATTATATATTATATTATGGAAAACAAAGAAATGGAGATTGAAACTCCTAAAAAAGATACATGGGAAATAAAAGATCGTCAGTATTATCTAACAGGTAATAGATCCCCTTTAAGTAAATCAATTAGATCATCAAATATATTTTGGTTTGATGAAGAAAAAGGTTACGAAAGAGAACTAAAATATACGTCAAACCAAAGAACCTGTTTTGTTGATGAAATGGTAGGCGAACAAAGATTAGAACATATTGTTTTTCGAAACGGAGCTTTAATGGTACCAAAAGAAAAAACTATTTTACAAAAACTTTTATCTTTATACCACCCGCATAGAAAAACTTTATTTTTTGAAAGCAAACCAGCTCAAGTAGCAGCTAGTCAAGTTGAGACTATTGAGATGGAAATAGAAGCATTAAACGCAGCGCAAAACTTAGATATAGATATGGCTGAAGCGGTTATGCGTGTAGAATTAGGTTCTAAAGTATCAGAGATGAGTTCTAAGGAACTTAAAAGAGATTTACTATTATATGCTAAGAGAAATCCAGCATTATTCTTAGAATTAGTAAATGATGAAAATGTTGTTTTAAGAAACTTTGGTATTAAAGCAACTGAAATGGGGATAATTAAATTATCTTCTGATCAAAGAACTTTTTCATGGGGTTCTAACGATAGAAAGTTAATGAATGTTCCTTTTGATGAACACCCTTATTCAGCTTTAGCCGCTTGGTTTAAAACTGACGAAGGAATGGAGATTTACTCCAATATTGAAAAAAGATTAAAATAATAATCACTTGTAGATGCAGTCGCTCTACGGGGCGATTGCAAATACAAATAAAAAGAAATTATGGCGATAAGTGTAGATAGAGTATATCAAAAAGTTTTAGCAATAGCTAATAAAGAACAGAGGGGTTACATAACACCTCAGGAGTTCAACTTATTTGCCGACCAAGCTCAAATGGCTATTTTTGAGCAATACTTTTATGATTTAGAACAAAGACAAAGAGGTCCTGGTAATAGTTTTGATTATGCAGATATTGTTTCTAATATAGAGGAAAAAATAAGTCTTTTTGATGTACACGACACAAGTATTGGAGCAAGTGTTAGTGGAGAGTTTACATTACAAAATTTAGGTAATACTTGGTGGAGATTGGGCTCTGTAAAAGTATTACATGTAAACCCTGCTGCTGTTGGTTTTGCAAATATTAATAAATACCGTGAAGCAGAACAAGTTCAACAAAAAGAAATAAATAAGTATTTAGATTCTTACCTTACAAATAGATTTGGAGGACCATATTACACGAGATATAGAAACTCGATAGGCGTACCTATGATACGTGTTTTTCCAAATGATGTGTCTGAAGTGTTGGTTAGTTACATAAGAAAACCACATCCGCCAAATTGGACGTATGTTATTGTAGATGGTGAAAACGCATCGTTCAATTCGGCTGGTGGAGCTGTAGATTTTGAGTTACATGATTCTGAAGAAAACGAACTAGTTGTTAAAATATTACAGCTAGCTGGTATTACTATTAAAAACCCAGAGTTGGTCCAAGCCGCGACGCAAGAAGAAATAAAAAATATTCAACAAGAAAAACAATAAATAAATGGGATACTTAAGTACTTATAACGCGTCGGATTTTGGAAGTTATCAGTTCACTTCTTTAGAAAACATTATAACGCAATTTCAAATAGCTTATGTTGGGGAAAATAAATTAATACCTAAATTAAAAAAAGCAGACGTTTCTTTTCACGCAATGAGAGCCTTGCAAGAATTATCATTTGATACATTTAAATCCTGTAAGTCACGGGAAATTACAGTTGGTAATTCATTGCAAATGATGCTTCCAGAAGATTATGTTAACTATGTAAAGCTAACTTGGAGTGATTCTGCTGGTATTGAACATATATTATATCCAGCTACAAAAACTTCAAACCCTACACCTCAGCAAGAATTTGTGTATTCAGATGCAGTTGTGCCTTATGGATTGAGTTTTGATGGCGATGATGATTTCTTATCCATCACGTATAATTTTACTAGTGTTTTTAGAGGTTCATTTACTATCTCTTTCTGGGTAAAAGCACAGAATGGACAAGGTTCCGGAAATCAATATTTTATGGGTTCGGGTGAAACAACTGTCATTAACTCAGACATGTTTCGCTTCTATATCGATTCGACTGGTAAAATTAATTTCCTAATGACTGCTAATATACAAAGAGATATTGGCGCTAACAGCGCAGATTACCTCACACTAAGCACCACGAACCCGGTGTTTGATGCTGGAGTTAATGACTGGAAACATGTTGTTTTCACTGCGGAGCGTACTGGCACAGGTGCAACTCTTGCTATGGTTACCGCAAAGATTTACGTAAATGGAAGCCTAGCAAGTGACTCTCAATCTGGAGCAGTGGGCCAACTGCTAGAAAGTTCCCAATTGAGTTTCATTGCTACTTCTCCAATGTATATCGGGGCATATAACCATACACTTGGAGCTAGTCAACATTTTAATGGTGATATGGATGAATTTGCTGTTTGGAACACGGCTTTGAGTGCTAGTGAAATAAGTACTGTATATAACAGCGGTTCGCCTTTCGCATTAGAAACTGACATTAGTGGATATAGTAAGTCTTCAAATTTAGAAGTGTATTATAAATTTAACGAAGGATCAGGTATTAACGTTGGGGATAGCTCTGGAAATAGTAGAGATGGAACTATTTCTGCTGGTGGCGCGCCTACTTGGATAGGTGGGCTTAGCAGTTCGTTAGTTGACGGTTCATCAATCCTTCTTAATACTGAGTCTAAAACATGGCAAAACTATAAATCTACAACTCCATCTGAAAATAATAATAACGATTACGAAGACGATACTTATTGGCGTGTGAATGGAGAAAGATATGGATTAGATCCGCAGCACGCACAAGTAAATGGTTCCTATTATATAGATTGTGCTTCAGGCGCAATACATTTTAGCTCAAATTTATCTGGAAAAATTGTAATATTAAAATATATAAGTGATGGTATTGGTACGGATCGAGAGATGGTGGTACATAAGTTTGCAGAAGAAGCAATGTACAAATATATAATCCACGCTATAATGTCTACTTCTTCTTACGGCCAAGCTTTAGTTCCTAGATTAACAAAAGAAAAGTTTGCTGCAATTAGAAAAGCAAAATTAAGATTATCAAATATTAAATTAGAAGAAATAACTCAAATATTAAGAGGCAAGTCTAAGCAAATAAAACACTAATTAAATGCCGGAAATTAAAAACAACTTTACAGGGGGGAAGATGAATAAAGACCTCGACGAGAGGTTAATGCCCAAGGGTCAATATAGAGACGCGATGAATGTAGAGGTTTCTACTTCTGAAGGTTCAAACGTTGGTACTTTACAAAATATATTAGGTAATACTAGAGTTGATGTTACTGATACTTTTACCGGTGTCCCTTCTGGTTTTAAGTGTGTTGGAAGTATAGCTGATGAAAAATCAAATAAATTATATTGGTTTGTTAGTAGTTATGAAAAAGATGCAATTTTAGAATACAATCCACAAACAAAGGAAACAATACCAGTTTTTGTTGATTTAAACGCTTGGAACTCTAAAGCGGCTTTAAAATTTGCTGGTGAAATAATTACTGGAATAAATATAATTGATGATTTATTACTTTGGACCGATAATGATAGTGAGCCAAAAAAAATAAACATAGAAGAGTGCAAAAAAGGTACTGTTGATTTTAATAGCCATACACAGTTAGAATTTGAACGTGGTAGTTTCAACGGTATGACACTAGAGCTTTTAAGTCCAAGTAATTCTGCGAACACGTTTGACTTTGCAATTAGCAAACCAAAAAAAGGACTTTATTTTTGGTATGAAAAAAAGCAATTAGAAAAACTATTACAACAAGATATTGTAGATGGTTTGGTTACTAATATTAGACACTATAGAAATGGAGAATATATAGGTTTAAAACAAGTAAGAATTTTTGATAATCATAGAGGAATGCATGTTAGGTTGTCTTACCGTATTAGCGACGGTGGTTGGGACCCCGATAATATTGCCACTGAAATTGGTCAAATACCAGCAGAAGAAGATTGGCACGAAGGAGACATTATTTTTGGTGAAAATATAACGTTAGATATGGAAGAACGTCATATTACGGTTATAAAACCAAAACCTTTAAAAGCACCTGCGGTAAAAATAAACCATACCCAGCCATCAGAAAACACAAATAATATTCCTAACTTATTCGAAACAACCTTCCCAAGATTTTCTTATAGATACAAGTATAGAGATGGTGAGTTTTCTACATTTGCACCTTTCACCGAACCTGTATTTAATCCTAAATTTCCAAAAGATACAAACACAACTTCTACTGGAAACGTTTTTTACAATAAAGATAATGCTTACACTACAGAAGAACCGTATAATAAAGCTATGGAAAATTCTATTCATTCAATAGAATTAACTGATTTTATTACAGAACAAACGCCAGAGGATGTTGTGGAAATTGATATATTATATAAGCAAGAAAACTCTAGTATTATATACTCTGTAGGAACTATAAGACATGCAGATAGCGCATGGCACGCTTCAAGTAATCACGAGGGGCTTGGTCACGATTTGGGAATAGGTGAAACAGGCACAACATTTGGATATGCTGCTACTGGTAGTTATAATAAAGGAAAATATACTGTAACAACAGAAAATATTTATGCTGCACTACCAGAAAATCAATTGCTTAGACCTTGGGATAATGTTCCAAGAAGAGCTTTAGCACAAGAGGTAACTGGCAATAGAGTTGTTTATGGTAATTACTTACAGAATTACGATATAGGCTTGTTAAAACCTGAAGTTCAGGTTGCTTATAGTGATAGGAATAGTTTAATTGGAAGTTTTACTACACAAGGTTTACCTTCTGTAAAATCTCAAAGAAACTACCAGGTAGGGGTTGTGTATTGCGATAAGTATGGTAGAGAAACTCCAGTATTCACATCTGATAAAGGAGCTATAAATATTCCTTGGGAAAAAAATGATGGTTTGAAAAATGCTAGTAGAAATCTTCAATTAAACCCAAGTGTTGCTACTAATTTCCCAGAATGGGTGGATTCATTAAAGTTTTTTGTAAAAGAAACTTCTAACCCATATTATAATCTAGCGATGGAAAGAGCTTGGGTTTCTAAAGCTACTTATGAACTTGACAATGAAGATGGTCATTTATGGATTTCGTTTCCATCATCTGATAGAAACAAAATTACAGAAGAAGATTATATAGTTCTAAAAAAGAAAATTGGAGTTGGAGAAGAACAAGTGGATTTTGAAAACAAATTTAAAGTTATTGATATAGCTAATGAAGCTCCTGACGCTATAAAATATCGACTAGTTAATTATGGTACAGTTTCAAATACTGATTCAAACGCAGCTGCTGTATCACAGCAACGTGTTGACGCGCTTTTTGATAATAATAACGAAAGAATAGACGTTGAAACAGACACTATAAGGATAGATAAAAGCGAGTGGGAAGACAACTTTAGCACGCCGCTTGAGCAAGGTATGGGTGTTAATACCACTATTTTTGACCCTAAAGATTTATATATTTCTTGGAGAAAACTTGGGACGGGATCTGGACTTGGTGTTTCTTCTAAAAAATACAGAATAACTGGCGGTACTATAAGTGCTTCTGATTATATAATGAAGTTATCTACACCGATAACTAGAATAGACGCTGATATAGCTCATTTAAATGGAGATTCTAGCACTGGAAATAGTGGTTTAGATCTTCACGATGATTTGGTTGTGCAGATAGAAAGAAAAGAACTTAAAGACGATGAAAATTTCTCTGGTTCGTTTTTCGTAAAAATATCTAAAAATCAAGTTACAAACTTCATTGAAGAAGGTTCTGATGTAAACATTAAAGATAATTATATTGTATCAGCAAAAAATAAAAGTTGGTATTGGCGAGATAATATAGCTTCTGTAACTGATATAACTATTTCATCAGCAACTGGATACGGCTTGTTTAATTATAATGGATTCGTTAGTACAATTACTTCGTTTGATTCAATACAACACACCCCTAACAATAGTATTGGTGATGTTGCTGGAGACACCAATAGTAACGGAGGTTTTATTGGTGTCACTGATTATGCCGCGGCTTGGGATGGTATATTGGGGGTATATGAACCAACGTTTTTTATCGATGGAATGCATATGGTGGCTGGACAAAGTGAAGCTAGTGATTATGCTAAATATTGTTGTGTGACTTGGGCTGGATCTACTAAAGTAGGGACAGAAAATACTTCTGGTTGGAGTTATCCCCCTCTTAAAACCTGGTTGACAGATTTTATTGATAGCGAAAACTACAATCCAAATCAAGAGATTGAAGTGCCTGGCGTTGGTGTGACAGGAAAATTCCACACAGCATTAAAAAACGCAGTGATAGATATATCTCCTTTAGTAGCTGAAAATGATGAATATAAATTTTACGACACTGATACTAGCGGACAAAGAGTTACCGGTTGGGTTGGGCAAGAGCAAAGCGTTAAGAGACTTCTTAGTTTAGGTAACACTATATTTGAAAATCATGTTAACGGTTTAGAAGGAATAGTTACTACAACTGAAGACCATTCCACAGGTCCTAGAAGATGGTTTAGTGGAATAACTGGAAACCCAACAGATCAAGGTGTTGGTGTTGATACTAATACGTATGCCAATGACGATGATGACATAGGTAGACATTTTATGCATTTATCGTTTTTTGCTCCTGGCCGAGATTTAGTGCCGGATACTTTCCCAGGTACCTTCACATTGTTTGGTAACGATTCTGTTGGAAATAATTTACAAGGAATATGGGGAGGTGGACATTTTACCGGTACGAAAAACAACGATACATTTGGAGTTGGTGGCAACACAACACTTCAGCATAGATCACTTTGTTTAGAGGGTAATAATGATTTAAATGATGGCGCTTGGTTACCAGAAACCCCTGGTCCAGGCGTTGGATTCGGTTATGATTTAGATTACAGGGATTTACACGAAAGACAATGGGACCCAACTTTTAACTCACAGACAGATCCCGAAAATAAAATACGAGATTTTATAAGAAATCTTCATGCTGGAGCCCAATTTAAATTTTCAACTGATCCAAATGATGAAATTTATACTATAAAAAAAGTAGTTGTAAAAAAATTATACAATCACACTTCTTGGAGAAAACCTTATAATAGATATAATGTAAATAATTCTATTGTTGGATCACCTAACGGAGGTTATGATATAGACAGAGCATATCAAGACGATGTTTATATAAGCGTTGAAGAAGCGGCTATTGAGTGGTTAGACACTTTAGATGATAATGGTGGTGGAGGAGATGCAGATAAAGAAACATTGTTAAAAAACAAAATAAAAGCTTTTGGTAGAGCTAGTAATAGAAGACTTTGTTACATAATAGAACTTGATAAAAATCCAACAGATCAAACTCATAATCCTTTAGCGTTAGCTGTATCTGCTGATTGGCAAGCTTCCGATTTTGCTAATATAGAATTTGTAGAACAAGTTCAGTCAGTTTTGCTTTCTGAATTAAATAAATTCCCAGCAATATGGGAGATTAGCCCTAAGAAACAACAAGTAGATTTAGATATATATTATGAGGCTAGTAATAACATACCGGTAAAACTTAATAGCACTACAAACGAGTTGTTCGCACCTATTGGGTGTAGGGTTGAAATACTCGACGGACCTGTTTCTGGGTCTTCTCGTTTAAAAGAATGGAAAGATGGTGCAACAGCTATATTTGAGCCTGGATTTCCTTTGTTAGCTGTTCCAGGTTCTTTAGAAGCAGATTACTCTGGCTCGTCTTTTAAATTTATTAGAGAAGATGGTAGCTTTACAATAGCACAAGCCGAAGAACAGGTTCTTAGTGGAGACGTAAATACAGTTGGATACAAGACGGAGTTTCTTTTTAGAGAAGATATCGGTGACAATGTACGTGTTGGATTACCTTATTATAATTGTTTTTCTTTTAATAATGGGTTAGAATCTAATAGAATTAAAGATGATTTTAATGAAATGTATATTGGAAATGGAGTTAAAGCATCATCAACAACACAGAAAACTTACGAAGAAGAACGTAGATCACATGGTTTAATATACTCTGGGTTGTATAACTCAAGCTCGGGAATAAACGATTTAAATCAGTTTATAATGGCTGAGAAAATCACTAAAGATTTAAACCCTACATATGGTAGTATTCAAAAATTATTTCAAAGAAGAATTAGTTTAATAGCTTTCTGCGAAGATAGAGTTGTAAGTATAACATCAAACAAAGATGCGTTATATAACGCTGATGGAAACCCACAGTTAGTATCAACAAACCTTGTTTTAGGTGATGTAAATCCGTTTGTAGGAGATTACGGTATATCTAAAAATCCAGAATCGTTCGCGTCGGAATCTTACAGGGCTTATTTCACTGATAAGCAGAGAGGTGCTGTTTTAAGATTATCAAAAGATGGTTTAACACCTATATCTGATGCCGGAATGCACGATTGGTTTAGAGATAATCTACTTAATTATAGTGCTCTAATAGGAACATATGATAGTTATAAACAAAATTATAACATAAGTCTTTCGCATGCTTTTGGGGAAAATATTATATACAATACTTATTTTGATTTAGGACAAGAGTCCACTAGTCAATTAAAAACCTTACTAAATTACGTTGCAAATCCAACTGTTACTAGTGGTACTAATTTACAGTATGGTTATGAAAGAAAAAACGTGTTAAATGACAGTGAGTTCGTTTGGGGACCACAAAATAGAGATCTGAATGCCGACGTAGTTGTTACTATGCATCCTGCTATCGCCACTGGAGAGCTTCAAGAATATGTTCCTCCTAGAGCTCCTGTAGCAGAAGTGTTAACAAATTTACCAACGCTTTTAGGTGGGTACACTGGTTCAGGATCGCAAATCACTGGTACTACCGCGGCTGATTTAATAACAGTTAACGGGCAATTAGGCGCGTACACAGTGCCAGATAACGCGGCGACAATTTTAGCGAATGATGTATACGATTATAATGGAAACATTATTAGCTCTGTGAGTGGTTTTGTTACCGATCCTAATAATCCAAATGCGGTTGGAGCATATACAGTCGCTGCTGTTGATGCGTCTGTAAGCGATGTAATAATACAACAAAACCAACAAAACTTTAATACACTCAACAGTGTAGGTGGTAGTGTTACTGGTGGCAACCCAGAAACTGACCTTCAAATCACTGGTTATACAGCGGTAACAAGTGCCACACAAACAAGCGCTACTCAAGTAACAACCACCCCTTATGATGAGGTTGGAGCTGTTGCAACACCTTTTGAAACAGCACAGTGGGACAATTACCCGAACAATCCAGTCGGAACAGATATTCTTAAAACAGTTGCTATTTCTAGTTACTCAGGAAATATTTGGGGTCAAGGCATAGCATCGACTAGTGATAACTATTTAGATCCTAATGTTTATTCTGTTCCTAGAAGAATAATAAGTGGAGTTACTATAAATGAAAATCAAATTAATTCATTGAACAATGGTAGTAGTCAATTTCCACTAGACTATGCAAATAATTATGATCCTTCAGTTGAAAAAGGTTATGGTAATAACAACGGTTATCCTGCTCAAAGCGCCAACCATCTTAATCAGTTTTCGCAAGCTATCACTAGGAGCTCGGTTAGTAAAAATATTGTTTTTGATAGAGCGCCTCACGCTAATACATATTTAGAGTTTAGAGCTATTGGGCATGATGGCGCTAGTCATTTCGATGACTATATAACTGATATTGGTTATGATAACGTGACTTATGCCAACTGGGAGGTAGCATACGCCGCTAACCCTGCTAATACACCTATGCCTGTTCGTCATAGATCTGTTTTTAATGGTCAAGAAATTCACGTTCAAGTGAGGTTAAAGGTTTATCAAAGTGGATTAGGTTATAACCAGATTGGTGGATATTTTAGCGGTCATAACAATGTAAAGCCTAGAATACAATTACTTGATGGGGTGGGCGGCATTATACCAAATAATAAGTTTTGTTCTCCAACCTTAGGACATTCATCAAATCCTATTACTGGTACGTTGAGTGATGAACAATTTTTATACGAGAAAGATAATCCTTTCCCTAACAATGGTTTATCTGAAGTTGCAAACGACCCAGGGACTTTTAATAAGTGGGAGTGGGATGGGCTGCAACTAGGAAATGGTAACGTGGGATCTACAGTTAATTGCAATTGTAAAGATATTAGACGTTATCAATCAAATAGTGCGGTTGCATTTTCTTCAACTGGTGATTATATTGGTTATACTGAAACTAACTCTGTAAATACTAGTTTACCGTGGCACAACACAACTGTTGGGTTTTCAGGAGGTTCATCTGTAAATATGAATAACGTGCCTCATATGTTTGATCAAACAGCTATTGTTACTGTTGGTGCTAGATGGAAGTTTAGAGATCCAGTACAGCAAAACGGTGACGGATCTCCTAAAGCAGGTATAACAAATATTATAGAGAAACAAGTAGTTAACGATCTTATAATTAGAATCTCAAACGGGGCGCCCGTGGCTAGTGACCCAACACATTATAATTATAATAATAGTTGGGGGGAAAAACCTCTTAGAAACGCGCTTTGGGAAGTGGAGCGTGTGCACGTGACAAGCCTTTATGAGCCATATAGAGCTTCTAGAACTGAAACGCTACAAGGATACATTGACTATACAGGCCCAACTCTTTATGAAAATTTTACCGCATACCAACCACCATCACAATTCGTAACATATATACCTGTATCAGGCTTTGAACAATACATCCCGCCTGAACCAGAAATTACAGAAATAAAAGAAGTGGAGGCGGTTCCACCTTTCCCAGTACCAGCTTGGGCAGAAGTACAGCACCAAACGTTTGGATGGACAATGCAAGGTCATGGTAATTACACTAATAGTTATTTTAGTAACTTAGGTACCAATCCTGGTCAATATGGACCTTCGTTTGGTGGAATGCAAATTATTGGGAAGAAAGCAGCTCCGGATCCTGCGGATTTACCAAGTAATCACCCTGATACCACGTACACCGTTCCTAACAACTGGGAATACAACTCTTGGAATCAAGACAATACAGTTAGCGGTGCGTCTGGAAATCCTAGTGGTAACTTTAATTGGCCTTATGTTAGTGGTGATGATAACAATCCTAACACGTATACTATTGATCAGCATTTGTTTGTCCACACGCCTTTAGATAGTAATGGAGACAAAAGTGCTGTTTATATTAAATTTGATATAACTGCTGACTCATGGGTAGCTGGCGATTGGTATTTAGTTGATCTTGAATTTGACGAAACTTATGATGGCGGTGGTGGTTTAGGCGTGGCTGGTACAGGTGGTGACAACGGAAGCTGTCATATCACTCATATCGCTTCACAAAATTGGAATGGTACTGTAGGTATAGATATACACCCAGAGGGTGTTGGTCGATATTCAGGAAAAGCTAGCCTCGTACCTAAACATTCTCATGTCATGTTGCTCCCTAGAGTTAGAAATGAATATGGTAACACTGATGGTTCTGGTGACGGTAAAAATGTTATAAGAGCAATATTTCAAGCGGCACCCGATTCTTTAAGGCTTGATAATAATATTAATACACCTACTGAAAACGGTAATCAATTTGAGCTTTATCTTTATAATTTTATAAATAGCGCAAAACTTGAAACTGTTATTGTTAAAAAACTAGATTATGGTCTTACAGAAGGTGTTATTGGTGGTAGTGCTTTTAGTTGGGAGCATACTGTAGATATCTTAACCCACTCATTTACAAAAAGAAAAATTTATTGGAAAGATAATAAATTATGTTGGGATGTAACACAAGGTAATGATTATAATTGGCTTCAACGGTTTGGAAACCCAACATATCAAGTTCCTTCATACCCACCACCACACCCGGGTGAGTATGGTTGGATTTTAAAATTTACTGTTGGACCAAACCCAGACACAGGAACTTTTAGTGGTGATGGTCTCAGGGGTTATGTAAATAATAATGAAACAAACTTAGGGCCATTAGGAACTTCATACGATGGATTATATTTTAGTGATATACAAGACGAAGGTGATTACGAAATATTTTTCACAACAAATGGAGATGAAACGGACTGGTATATACATCATGATAATGGTGGAGGAGGTGGATTTGTTCCTTACGCTACAGGAAACATAGAGTCTACAGCAACAATGAACAGCGGAACTCCTCCAGCTAGTTTAGCAAATATGATTATGTTTTCGGCTGGAGACACAACGTCTGCTCTTTCGGATTTAACGTGTAGTATTAGTAATATATCTTTAAAAGATCAAACTTTAATATTTCAAGGTGGTTCTGCTGGTTCTTGGAATTTTGACGGTTGGGATAATTCTATAGCTCCATATATAATTTGGAATAGTAACTCTGGAGTAAATGGACTAATAGAGTTTAACGATTGTCCACTTGTTGATCCAAATTCAGGATCAATTTTAACAACTTTCCTTAACGCAAATCAATTTGTTGATAGAAACATAGATAGATTTGAAAGATTTGAAATAGAATTTAATCACGGTATAACAGAGGGAATGTTAAAAATATACTACTTCAATAGTGAGGGGTATGGTTTTAGAATACCAGACATAGGCCCTTCAACACCTTCTCTTTACAAAACAACAGTTGAGGTTGGAGATGAAATATGGGATTGGGAAAATCCTGAGGGGCCAAATTATGCTCCAGAATTAAAAGAAACATTTGTTATACAAGTAGACAACACGTACATGCTAGCTAATCCTTCAGAAAGTGTGAATGGTTGGATAGATAGTATTAGAATGACAAGGGTTTATAATATTGAAGAAGATGAGAATGGTGAAACTATACTTGATGAAAAAACAGTTACATTTAGCGAAGCTGTCAATGGTTGGACTAGTTTTAAAAGTTTTGTTCCAGAAAGTGGCGTTAGTTTGTCTAAAAAATACTTCACTATAGATAGTGGAGGTTTATTTCAACACTATGTTCCGTTGAAAAAATATTACCCAACTGATGGTAGTGCTAGTTATTTCGTCTCTTCTTCTTCTGATGACGCTGAGAACTACAACATGTTTTATGGAATATACAGTGAAAAAGGATCTAGTGTTAGAGTTATTTTAAACAACGAACCGTCAACGGTAAAAACTTTTAAAACGTTAAATTATGAGGGAACACAAGCTCAAGTTTTAAGACCTTCTTCTATAGGAAATATTACTATTAATAACGCGGCTGCTTGGCAAGCTGGTGGTAATATACAAGGTTGGTTTTGTTCAGATGTTAAAACTAATCTAGACATGGGTTCTGTTAAACAGTTTATTGAAAAAGAAGGAAAATGGTTTAATTATATAAAAGGAAAAGATACTTTAAATGCGGTTACGGGTGATGCTGTTTTAGATACAAGCCTTTTCAGCGTACAAGGCATTGGAGAAAGCTCTGAAATATTTGTAGCGCCTGGTGTTAATGTTATTTTTTAAATTAAAAAGTAAACTAAATATAAAATGACAAAAAAAATAAATAATATATTAGTTGACACTTCAAACTTACCTTCAAGTATCGTTTCTAGAAGACTAATTGTCAACGGGGAGCGTGGTGCTAAATTTATACTACAAGTCATAAGTAACTCGACTAGTTCTAGTGTCATGACTAAATACTACGATTTTCAGTCAAATGCTTTTACGTCTGGTCACATTGGTAGTAGCAATAATTTAGCGGTAACAATGTCTAGTAAAAAATACGCAACAAACATTGTGTTTCCTTCTGATGATACTTTCACTGAGTACACGATAAAATTAATAGCCTCTGAAGGAACAGAAATAGCTAATTCTAATAATAAAAAAATAATAAATAAGATTATAGAAAAACAAACCGCTAACGCAACTTTAACTTTTCAAGCTGAGAGTCTTGCTAATCCCAATAACTACCAAACAACACCAACAACAACATCTTCTGGCGCTCTCACTGACACTGGTAGTGTAAGTTTTGATTGGACTATAACAAACGCATCTACAGATGCTGGGGGATTTGGTCTTGTTTTAAATAGTGGTTATAAAACCCTTAACCACAAAGCACTTTACATAAAAACAACAACAGATGTTGATGGGACGATATCTAGCTCCACAACGGTAACGGTTACAAGTTTAACAGGTATTGCTGTTGGTTCATATTTATGGTCTGGAACCGGTTTGTCTGGAACACCAAGGATAAACGCTATAGATACTGAAAACAAAATATTAACATTAAGTACAGCTCAATCTATTAGTAATGGTGTGACTTTAACAGTAAAAAGTTATGGGAAGCAAATTATTCAAGATATTATAGGTGTTTCATTAGATTTTACCCCTGTTTCAGGTGGAATTGGTAATAGTCCTCGTTTTGTAGAAACTGCTTTAACCAAAACAGTTAGAGGTGCTGTTAGTGGTAGTACAAATATTACTCTAACAGATACCCATGGTATTGCTGGTGGAGAAATTGTAACATATACAGGTTTGGGAGTAGATAACAGCGCAACTAATAGAGTGACAGTTGTTACGCCAGATTGTCCTGATTTAGCTGATAGTAGTAGTTTAGATAATGATGGAGTAGCGGCTGTTGAGTTAGCACAAACGTTAGAAGCTGGAACCGTATTAACATTCTTTGGATCGCACAAAACCCTTCAAATACTTGGTGGTATTTCAATAAATGGTTATCCATCTACAAACCAAACAATATACTTTGATTTAGACGTTCCTTTATCAGTGGGAGCTAATACATAAACAAAACAATAATTATGGCAACAAGAATAACTTTTGATAATCCCATAAACTCTTCTGTACAACTTGGAGATTCGATGTATTATACTCAACCATCAGTATTCGGAATCACCTCACAACCAAAACCTTGTGGCACAATCACGCAACTCACCCAAAACTCTGTTGTTGTAAATAGTGATATTACCGATTTAAGCGCGGGTGCTGGATATTTTTTATTTGCTAAAAACATTGCAGTAAATGAAACTAGTTTAAAAGGGTACTATGCTGATGTTAAATTTAGAAATAATTCAAATAAAAAAGCGCGCTTATTCTCTATTGGCTCAGAAGTTGTGTTTAGCAGTAAATAAAGCGCAAAAAGTGTGACTATAGAATTACACTTAACTTAAATTAAATTAAATGAACGACAACATAATTTTTAGATCCTTTAAAGAGGGTGATTATGAAACTTGCTGTGAATGGTGGAGGTGGTGGTGGAAGCGTAGTGGTTTAGATCCAGTAAAAAGAGTCTTTTTACCAAAAGATGAAAGATGTTTTGTTTTGGAGAAAAACGGTGTTTCAATAGCTTCTTACTTTTTATTTATAATGGAGCCGAATATAGTGGGCTGGACAACCTATCTAGTATCTAATCCAGAATACAAGGAGAATGATAGAAGAGATTTAATAAAACTATTAATACAAAACGTAGAAAAAGAAGCTGAGAGGTATGGTATTATGCAACTCTTTACGGTTTGCGGTGACAGCCACATGTCTAGAATACATGACAGCTTAGATTGGATAATGATTCCGGTTGAGCATGAGGGTTTTAAATATTTAACAAATAATTTTACAAGATAATAAAATGGGAGATTTAACAGGTAAACGATCAAAAAGAAAGCAGACGGCCGCTATGAATCAAATGAATCAAATGGTTAATGACCAACTTGGTACTTTGCAACAACAACAAGCAGCTGCTCAAGCTACAGCTGACGCTAGTAGAGACGCTTATAGTAACATGGAGTTTACAAATCCCTTTGCTGACGCTACAAATCCTTACGCGAATACACAAACTAATTTTGATAATATTTACGCTGGGGCTCAAAATGTTTATGCTGACGCTCAAAACACCTTTGCTGGCGCAAGAAATACGTTTGCAGGAGCAAGAAATACTTTTGCTGGAATGGAAAATGCCTACGCTGGTTTACAAAATCAGTATGAGGGTATGGAAAACCGCTTTGAAGACATGACGGTAGATATGCGCGCGGCTGATTTCCAAGCTCAACAAGGTCAACAGCAAAGAGCTAATATAATGCAGGGTTTAAGAGGTGCTGCTGGTGGGTCTGGAATAGCTGGGTTAGCACAGGCTTTAGCAAATCAAGGTCAATTACAAACGCAGCAAATAGCCGCTGGTATAGGACAACAAGAAAGACAAAATCAAATGTTAGCCGCGCAAGAGGGTTCTAGAATAGATCAACTGCAAAGAGGAGCTGGTATGGAACTACAGCAATTACAAGCTAGTGGTGCTATGGCTGTACAACAAGCAGAAAGAGCCGGAGCAGCTCAACAACAACAAATGCAGATGTCTGGGGCTATGCAACAACAGCAAATGCAAATGCAAGGTGCGGCTCAACAACAAGAGATGCAGTTACAAGGAGCTGCGCAGCAGCAAGCAATGATATTAGCTGGTGAAGCTGATGCACAAGCTTTAGGTGTTCAACAACAAAACTTACAAGCACAGGGTGAGTGGATGGCGAACATGGCCCAAATGGAAGGTGCGGCAGCTGTTCAAGCTGCAGAAGCTCAACAACAAGCAACGCTTTTAGGTATGGATTATGGTGCTTTAGCTGGGGCTAACGCAGCGGTACAACAAGGTATGGCTAACCAAATGTCGGCTATGGGTATGCAAGTTGATATGTATGGATCGCAATCACAAAATAATTTCTTTAGTCAAGCAACAGACGCTGTAGTCTCGTATAAAAGCGTAACCGTGTGTGTTCCTAAAGGTATAAATATAGATACTGTAAATGGTAGTATAGCTATTGAGAATGTTAAACCTGGAGATATTGTTATAGGTTATAACGGTGAGCCTACCAAGGTATTGCAAAAACACGAATATTTAGAAGACCCAGCAAGAGAAAGATTTTATAAAGTTGAATTTGATGACGGTGCAATTGTTGATGTTTGTGACATGCATAGAATCAAAGGTGAGCGAGCGATGGATATAACTGAAGGCGTAAAAAGTAAAGAAGCTTATAGTGGAGTTGAGTTTAGTTATGATTTACTAACAGAAGATTCAGGCTATAGAATAGATGGTGTACCTGTTAACAGTATGATTCCTGAAATGGCAATTGGAATTGCTGAAATAATTAAAAACAAATAATATGGCGATAGATTTAAATCCAAATGCGGATTCAACATTAGTAAACGTAGCTTATAGAGCTGCAATGGCTAATACCCCTGCTGATTATAGTGGAACATTTGAAAAAGCCGCGGCTAGTTATGAAAAAACAATGCAGGCTCAAGGTAAAACTTGGGGTAATATAGCTAAACTAGGCACTCTTATTGGTAGTGAAATGATTGAAAACGCCAATGAGCTAGCTAATTACTCTGTTAAAGCTGGTGGGATAAATCCTGAATATGCAGATATATATATGAGTGAAATACAAGCAATTAAAGATTCCAGAAAAGAATTAGGTTTATTACCAAGTCTTGTAGGTAATCAAGAAACTAGAAAAAAACTAGCTAAATTAAAGATTGATCAAGCAAATCTTTTTGCTGAAATAGATTTTACAGCTGAAAGTATTAGAAAAGGAACCGCAGCTGTAGGCGCTGGAAATTATGATGCAAAATTAAACGAAAGAGATGCTGAAATGATAAACGCTATTATCAAAAGTAATCTTAAAGATCCCGTTACAAATAATCAAAATTTTGTTAAATTAAGTAGAGACCCAAATACAGAAGAATTAGTTTATACTTTGTATGACAAAGAAACTAATGAGCCATCGTTGTTAAGTGGTAAACCACAAACAATGACTATTAAGGAGTTTAACAAAAGTATAGCTACAAATGTCGATGATAAAGGCGCTATGAAAAATGCTTTTAACACCTATAATAACAAAAGAGCAAATGATGGTTTTAAGAGTACAACGGGTGTTTATGGTATGGAGGAAAGACAACTTGATTCAAACATGTTAGATGGTATGGTAAAATCTCCAGTTGATTTACGAAGAGCTTTTAGAACAAGCTTTGGTTACGAAGGTACTTCTTTTTATGATGACATACAAAGACCTAGTTCTTTATCTGCTAGTTTATTTGGAACTTTATTATCAAACGCTGAATCTGAAGTTGCTGAAGGTGAGTTAGCTGTAGGAGGATTAACTGAAGGTATTGAAGATAAAGATAATAGTGGCGGTATTAGCATGAAAGAACTTCAAGATGCTACAAACTATGGTAAGTTATCATCTAATATATTAGGTATGGTAAATCCAGAAGCTAGTAAAGCACTTTTTAAAGAATATGCGCTTGATAAATTACAGTCAGCTTATGAATATGGACATAACAAAAGACCACCTAAACCTGGTGATAGTGATGGTAATGGGGATCCTTATGGTTTTGGAGCTAAGAGTGTTGAGCTAAACGCTAAAAGAGGTTCTTACGTTACTCAAGGCCAAAGAATTACTAGAAGAAACCACATTGAAAATAATGAAAATTTCCAAGGCGCTTTTGGGGATTATGATTGGAATAAAGACGTTGGTGGTTATATATTAAATGGTGATACTGAAAATCCAAAGACTAAATGGAAAGTGATGCAAAGTGAGATGTTAGTCGGCAATAACGATAGACAGGTGGACTTTGATTCTTTAGGATTGCAAAAATCTAAAACAGCTTTTAATACCGCGGGTGAAGAGGTTACTGGTGGTGTTACTTTAGATCTTTTAGATGGCAATGACGATGATGTTGCTAGCTCTCTAAATAATTATATACCTAAAAACAGCAATTATAGTTTTAGACCTCAGACTTCCAGCTGGAATCCTTTTACTAAAAAGTATTGGACAACTGGAATAGCTGGTTTTGGAGGGGATGATTTACTTGAAAATGCTGTTGAGCTAATTGATGGTAGTAAAAATCCTATTATGTGGAATGGAAAACCGTTAATTTTATTTACTTCTTCTGGAGGTGGTCGTACAAAAAGTAAAAACGAGCAAGATGCGGCTATTGCGAACTTTAACGATTGGTTAGAACAACAAAATGATTTCGAATTACAAACTGGTGGTAACACTGGAGTAGGTGTCTCAGAACCTGAAGACGTAAATTAAAACAAATAATAAATGGCAGATTACAAAGACGCTAATGGTGTAATTTATAGAGAAAATGATATTCGCGCTTGGGCTAGAAATCGAGGTGTAAGTTTTGAAGAGTATCTTGAAATCAAAGGACTGGCTTTCGACAAAATGGACTATGATGACGCTGGTTTTGCTGATAAAGTTATTAGTGTTGGTGCTAGTCTTGGTAAAGACGTGCTTGGCAAACTAGAGGGATTTGCCGACATTAAAGACGCGGCTATATTTGCCGCTACTACCGATGATGACGAAATGACTCCAGAGGCTAAAAAAATAGCTATGGATGCTATGAAAAAAGCTAACAGATGGAGTAGTGATCCATTTGAAAAAATGATTCAAGCTTTAGATGAAAAAACCTTAGAGTATGACGAGGCTAGCATAACAGAGACTTTTAAAGAAGGTGATTATGCTGAGGGTGGTTTTAGAGCTGTTGAAGCTGGTATTGCAAGTTTACCATCAATATTAATGGCAGCAATGGGCGTACCTGGTTTGGCTGCTTTAGCTGTTACAACCGCTGGTAGTAAATTTGAAGAAGAATTTGAAGAAGACGCGTCAAGAGATGTTACATCTTTACTAGGAAATGCTGCTGGATCTGGTGTTATTGAAGCGGGGTTTGAGTTTGCTACTAGAGGTTTGTTAAAAAGAGCTGGTTTAATAAGTGGTTTGGGAGGCGAGGCTAACCAAAAGCTAGCTAAAGAAATAATTAAAGGTGGGGCTGGTAGTATAGTGAAAAACATAACTGGTGGGGTAATATCTGAAGGTGCATCTGAAGCGGCTACAGAGTTGACATCTACTTTGTGGGACCAAGTAACGCTAGGAAAGAAAGTTGATTGGGAAAAGAAGTGGTATGAAATCGCTGACGCTGGTATTGTTGGTGGTTTAGTTGGTGGTGTTACAGGTGGTATTGGAGAGATAAATAAGAAATCACAAAAATCTAAAAATTTAGCATATTCAATATTAGCCGACGCTGATACTAAAGCGGAGATTGGTAGTTTACAAGAAAAATTATCAAGTTTAATAATGGATCAAAAGGGTACTAGAAAAAAGGCGGATCCTAAAGATGATGATGGAGAGTATGAAAAACTTCAAGATATGATCATGGAGGTTAGAGCTGATATAGTTGGTGCTAAAGAAAGAGCTTTGCAGGGGTTATCTGAAATGAATGGAGAGGAGTTTGATACTTATTTTGCAAATGTTAAAAAAGCAAGACCTTTAAACAAAATTGTAAAAGATAAGAAAAAATCCAAAGAAGCACAAGCCGCTGCGCAAAAAGAATTAGATGCCATAAATATTGAAAACAAAACAATAGTAGAAAACGCTAGTAATAGAAAGTTAGAGAAAAACCTAAAACAAGCCGAAGGTAGAGCTCGACAAAGAGGCGGTAAAGTTAAAGTTCACGAAACTCAAGAGCAGTACGTAGAAGCTGTAAGTGGAGTATCGGCTAAAAAAGTTAAAAACAAAGATGGTGAGCTAGATTACACTGATGAATTTAAAAAAGCGGCTAGACAACACAGGTGGAGTGATGGTAAAATACTAGATGGTGTTTCACATATAAATAAACAAACAGCTAAAAAACTAGGCTCAGTGTCAGTAGGTTCTCACGAAGTTCTTCACTCTATAATGGATAAGTATATTAGAAATGAAGATGGTACTGTAAAAGATGAAGGTATAGAATTAATTGATGACATGCTAGACGGTATGTCTAAAAGTGATAGGGCTACTGTTCAAAAAAGAATAGATGATAACTATAGATTCAATAAAGACGGTACTGAAAAAAGCAAAAAGGATTATTATGATGAATATTTAAACGTACTTCATGATGCTATTGTAAAGAAGAAAATTACTTACAATAAAAACTTTGATGCAATTGGTGGTAGATTTAGTGGTGTATTCCAAAGATTTGGTTATGGTAATATTGATTTATCTACGGGTAAAGGTCTTTTTAATCTTATAAGAACTTATACTAAAGCAATTGAAACTGGAGAAAGCACTGTTGATTTAGATAAAATTATAGAAGAATCAAAAGGCTTTGTTGTAACAAACAAAAAACAAGGTAGAAAATCAATCAACTTAGGTTCTGAAAATGATGGCGTGCCTTTAAATGAAAAAATAGATCCACTAACTGAGGGTGCTAAAACAAAAGAAGACTTAATGAAAGGAGGTATAAATTCTCCTTTCTCCAAAATATATCAAGGTATTTTAGACGGTAGTTTTGATAGGATTTTTGGTACTGTTAACAAGGATCAAAGACAAATACAAAGACAAGATCTAGCAGATAGATTTGCTGGTATGACAGAAGAAGGTGGTTATGATCCTGCGAAAACTCCTGAATTATCTAAATGGATGTTTGGTGGTAGTGGTATAGCTGGTAACATTGAATATACAAAAAGAAAAGCTAAAAAAGAATTAGCTATAAAATCTGAAAAAGCTAAAAGGGAAAAACGTATAGATGCTAAAAAACCTACTAAAGAAGGTGAAAAAGGGTTTGACATAACAGATGATGCTGGTTTAAGCCCAGAAGAGTTAATGATTAGAAAAGAAGAGCAAGCTAAGGAACTTGAAAAGAAGAAGGTAACTTTTGCTGCGTCATTAGGGTTGGGAGTTGAACTACAAAATAAAATAAAAGCAGCTGTTATAAAAACATTTGGTACAAAACTGCCAGCTGTAACAGACGCAAAATATAGAAATGCTTTGTCAAAAGCTTTTAGAAACGAAATAGGTAAATCTATAGAAGAAATATTTGGTATTGATAAAACTTATGATGAATTTATAGATAAATATTTTAAAGGTATAGTTTTTCCAAATATCTCCAATGCTAGATTAATACAGATGGAAAGGCTTTTACCTAAAGGTGAAAAAATATTTGTAGACAAAAGAAGAATAACAAAAGTAAAAGAAGTAAGAGAATTACAAGAAAAAGGGTTAATAGCTAAAACAGTTAAACCAGCATCGGGACCAAATCTTATTCAAAAGAAAAAACTTAACATGAATAAGGTTAAAGCATTTTTTAATCCACCAGCAATAAACCCAAAAACAGGTGAGAAGAGTGGTTTAAGAGGTACTAGAAAAAGAGCATTAGCAGAGGCTTTAGCAGAAGAGTTGGCTCAAAACCAAACAGACGCAGTATTACAAAGTCCTGACGTAATGAATAAAGTTAAAGAGTTAAACACTTTATTTGAATACGACGACGTAAACAACTACGCAGCAGAAGTTGCTAGGCAAATGGATAGAGGCGCTAGAAACTCTGAAAGCTTAGGTAGAGCCGCTAAATTAGATGGTTTAAACACCGCTGACTTACGTTTAGTTCTTAATATGGATGCTGTTGAAATGGAAGACCAACATCCAAACACTTACAATGCGTTAAAAAATGATTCTGCTGATAAATATGAGGGAAGACAAGGTTTTATTGATAATGATGGTTTTTTAGTAAGACTTACAAGAGGTATTACAAACCCTAAGGTTTTAAAATTTATTAATGATAAGGGGTACATGTTACGTACAACAAAGAACAAGGTTAAAACATACAACGAAGACGGAGCAAAAAATCACGTAGATAGTTACAACATACCATTACTTGGTTTTATACCTGCTTGGATGGGCGCTAGAGATATAGAAATGCAAAACTCAAAACGTAGCAAGCATATGTTTTTACATAGATCTGCCAAAATGGATAGTTCTAGAGGTGTTTTTGGACAGGATCTTACGCTGAGAGATCAAAATAGAGGTAAATGGTTTAGGGCTTTACAAGGTAAAATGGGTACTAATAAGTACATGAGTAAAGCTACTAAAAAACTCTGGAAACAATTAAAAGAAATACAAGGTGATTTAGTTTTAATGGAATCTACTATGACTGAGCCTCAAAGTGTGTTGAGACGTGTTCACGAGGTACAAGCAATGAAGAAAACCGCTAAAGAAAAAGCAGCTATACTTAGAAAAGAATTTAATCCAAAATCTTTATTAGCCGCTCAGTTATTGTTTAAAGCCTACAACTCTAGCATACAAGACTGGGTTAATTCTCAAGTAGAAGCCAATAAGATGACTAGAGAACAAGCTATTGAGTATGTTATACGGGACAAACAAATGAATACTAATTTTAACAAAGGCGAAAGAGCTTTAGCAGCTTTAACCTCTGTTTATTTAGTTGATGGCGTTCAAAAAGTAACAAAACAAAAAGGAGAACACGTTGTTGATTCAGCATCCGTTTCAGCTGCAACTGTTATTAGTATATATAACGATACTTTTTTACAAGATTCAGACACTATATTAAAAGGATTTGAACAATCACTTTTACCAAAAGAATTAGCGGATAGCTTAGATGATTTAGGTGGTCGTAACAGTCAACTTGGTAACTATAGGTTTTTGATGAATCCTGATATAGGTAAAAACACATATGATTTAGCTACAGGTAAAACAATGTACCAATTAGGAGTAGAACAACATGGTAAAGATCTGGTTAAGTCTATGGAAAAGATTAATGATACCAGTAGAGCTAGTGAAAATTTAGGTAAGTTTTACAAAGCAGAATCTTTTAAACTTGATCCTAATACAAAACCGAAAGGTATTAGTGTTTTTGATTTTGATGAAACAGCTGGTATTAGTGACAATGTTATTATTGCAACCAAAAATGGTGTTACAGAAGTAATAGAATCTGCTGACTGGCCTTTAGTTGGCGACGCTATGGTTAAAGATGGCTGGGAGATGGATTTTTCAGATTTCAATAAAGTTACAAATGGAAGACCTGGACCATTAATGCAGAAGTTAAAAAACCAAATCAAAAAGTATGGCAACAAAGCTGTGTTTATATTAACAGCTAGAGCTTCACAAAGCCAAAAAGCAATACATGAATATTTAAAAAGTGAGGGCGTTGATTTACCGCTAGAAAATATAACAGGTTTAGGAAATAGTACTGGTGAAGCTAAAGCTGATTGGATGATTGATAAATTAGCTGAGGGTTATAATGATTTTTATTTTGTTGATGATGCTATGCCAAACGTTAAAGCTGTTGATGATCTATTAAGTCAATTTGATGTTAAATCAAAATCTGTGCAAGCGGTAACTAGAAATAGCGAAAGTCTTGGTAGACAAGTTGATGAGATGATAGAGACTAACGAAGGGATTAAAGTTGGTGCTGTTATAGATGAGGCGGAAGCAAGAACTCGTGGGGCTAAAAAAGGAAAAGGCGTTGGGGCTAAATTCTTTAACACGCCTGGCTCTAATGATTTTATGGGTTTAATGTACACAATAGCCAACGCAAAAGGTAAACTTGGTGAAAATCAAATAGCATTTTTTGAAGAAAATTTATACAAACCTTACAGAAGAGGTGTTGATAGAATAAATAGATTAAAACAAGGTATATCTAATAATTATAAAACCTTATTGAAATCAATACCTGATGCGGCTGGTAAATTAAAAAAGACGGTACCTGATACTAACTTTACTTATGACACTGCAGTAAGAGTTTATTTGTTTGATCAAGCTGGGCATGAAATACCTGGTTTAAGCGCGGAAAATAAAGCTAAATTAATAGAAGCTGTGAAAGCAGATCAAGGACTAATTGATTTAGCTAGTGGCGTTGCTGGTATTGTTAATAGTCCAGAACTTTATATTAAACCCGATCAAAATTGGCTTGGTGATACTATATTGTCTGATTTAGACAGTATAACTAACAACGTGGGTAGAAAACAACACATACAAGAATTCATTGAAAATAGAAAGTTAATTTTTGGAGAATGGAAAAACGGTAAATTATCTGGCCCGATGATGAATAAGTTAGAAGCTCTTTATGGTCCTGATTACGTTGAGGCGCTAAACGATATGATGTGGCGTATGGAAAATGGGAATGCAAGACCAAGTGGTTCTAACGCTCAGGTTAACAAATGGATGAATTGGCTTACTAATTCTATTGGTGCCATTATGTTTTTTAACACAAGATCCGCGTTGCTACAAACTTTATCAACAGCTAACTTTATAAACTGGGGAGATAACAATCCTATAAAAGCAGCAGCTGCATTTGCAAATCAAAAACAGTTCTGGAAAGATTTTACAACTATATTTAACTCTGATTTTCTTAAACAAAGAAGAGGAGGTTTAAAACTTGATGTTAACGAAGCTGCTTTAGCCAAAGCTATAAATCAAGGTGGTAAAAGTAAAGTTAAAGCTGCTGTAGATTATTTGTTAAGAATTGGGTTTTTACCTACGCAAATGGCTGATAGTTTTGCTATTGCTGCTGGTGGCGCTGCGTTTTTAAGAAATAGAGCCGAAACATATATTAAACAGGGTATGTCTAGGGCTGAAGCTGAAACAAAAGCGTTTCAAGATATGGTAGATGCTTCTGAGCCAGTTCAGCAATCATCAGATCCATCACTCATATCTAAAGAACAAGCTAGTATTTTAGGTAGAATAGTTTTAGCATTTCAAAACGTTACAATGCAATATACTAGACGTATGAAAAAATCTGTTATTGATTTAGCAAAAGGAAGAGGTGACGTTAAAACAAATATATCTAGAATCGTTTATTATGGAGCTGTTCAAAATTTTGTATTTAATGCTCTTCAATCTGCTTTGTTTGCTATAGCTTTTGATGACGAAGAAGATAAGAAAACGTTAGCGAGAAGAGATAGGGTTGTAAACGGTATGGCTGACTCTGTTTTACGAGGTTTAGGTATACCTGGGGCAATATTTGCAACTGGTAAAAATGCTATTATAGAATACGCAAAACAAAATAAAAAAGGTTGGAGTGGAGATCAAACCTACACCTTGTTACAATTATTAAATATTTCACCACCAATTGGAAGTAAAGCTAGAAAGTTCTATAGTTCTACGCAGACAGAAAAATGGAATAAAAAAATAATTCCAGAAATGTCCATGTGGGATATAAGCAACCCAAGATATCAATCTATTGGTAACGCTGTTGAAGGTATAACAAATGTTCCTATGGGTAGAACTGTTAATAAAATAAATAATGTTAAACAGGCTTTAGATTCCGATCATCAAACATGGCAAAGAATAGCTATGATGTTAGGTTGGAACAGATGGGATGTTGGCGTGAAAGATAGTGATGTATTAAAAATAAAAGAAGAAGTAAAGCATAATCAAAAAACTAATAAAAAATCTAGTGGTTATAAAAAACCTCAATTTTCAAAACCTAAATTTGGGAACTAGATAATTAAACAATTCAAAAAATAAGTGATAATATAAAGATGGTGAAAAGACTAATAATATTGCTACTACTTATATCTAATGTAACAGTAGCACAAACATATGGGATTGAGGATGTTAAGAAGATGTTGAAGTACTCGACGTTCTACGCCGCTGTAAATGGTGGTACGTCGCTTTCTGATGTTAATATTTTTTCTGTAGACAATGGTTTATCTACAAAGACTATTTCAACTCCTTATGATTATAATTTTACCATAGGATTACGTAAGATAGCAAGATTTGGATATGAGAATAAAGCCCAAACGTTTTATGATGGAACGGAATCTAATTACAGTGATGCGGCTACTGTAGGTAAAGTAAGGGGAGTTGAATACATGTTTGAAGTAGACTACAAAAGACAAGAAGGTGTTGACTATATGGATCAACATCACTTTATTAGGTTTAGCTCTGATGACGGTTGTCCAGATGAACTATGTGTAAATTTCTTTGCTTTAAAAGTTGAATACTTAGAAGATGGATTTGCAGACATCAAGTATTTTGAGGCGTCCGAGAGATATAGGCATCGTAAAGGTAGAAATCTATCCTGGAATATTGGGATGACACACCGTTTAGCGGAACCATATGGTTACAACCCTTTAGATGAGTGGATGTTAGAAAATGGTAACATACATTATACTTACTTAGCGCTTCAGGAGGGTTATGAGGTAGATGTGTATAGCAACACCTACGTAAACCCTGATGGAGAGGTTGTCGCAACTAGCGCTGAGGTTTGGGAGGCGGTTGTTATACCAGAAGTATTAGCAGACTACACAGATAAAAAAAGGAACGAATTAAAAAAAGTAATTCAACACTCTTTAGTTATGGGTTTTGATTATTATAAATATAGCAAAAGCACCTGGTTACATGTTTGGGCAAGCTTAATGCCTTGGCACTATGATGATGGTAGTGAGTTTTCATACCATAATTATATAGAAGACGATCAATGGTACGATTATTCTGGGGGATTAATTTATGGAATAAAAGTAAATAAACAACTAGGTTATTTTGTAGAGGGTAAATACAATAAGTATTGGAATCGTGAGTGGTATGATTTTAAATTAGGAATGAATTACACAATTTTTTAGAATGGCAAAAGAATTAAATGAAGACACGTCTTTTAAGTTAAGTATAAAGACACTAATAGGCATAGGGTTTGCAATGGCAACTTTAATAAGTATGTATTTTATGTTACAAGCAGATATTGCTGAAGCAAAGGAACTACCTATAATTCCACCAGACGAAGTTACTAGAATGGAATTTCAAATGAAAGATCAAATGATCCGTAATACTATTATGGATACGCAAAAAGACGTGCAAGAGATTAAAAAATCTATAGAAAAAATAGAGGATAAATTATATAACAGGTAATGAAAAGGTTATTAGTTATTTTATTAATATTAATATCAAGCAGTGTTAATGCTCAAATAAAAGTTGAGCAGTTTAATGCTGGTTGGAATAGTGCTAATGACGTTCCTTGGGTTATGGATCTTGAAGACGTTAAAACCTCTGGCTATATAGATATAGCTAAAGATACAGAGGCTCAAGCAAAACATAAAATAGCTGTTGTACCTACAATTATAATATTTAAAGACGGTGAGGAAGTTGCTAGGTTCCAAGCTGATCTTAGTTTTAAAATGCTAGCAACAAAAGAAGAAGTACAAGACGAAATTAGCAATCAATTAATGAGTGACTTTTAATTATGGCATATAACAATAGAAGTGTTGGACCACTTAAAATTTCAGAAGCATCTTACAATAAACAAAACCGTAAGATGAGAAAAGAAAACCCTGGTATGGGAAAAAAACTAACTAGTGGAACAAACCCACGTAGAATAAGTTTTGCTTGTAGATTTGGTAATATGCAAGGAGACATGAAAGACAAAAATGGAACGCCAAGCAAATTAGCTAAAGCTTTAAAAAAATGGGGTTTTGGTAGCAAAGAGGCTGCTAGAAACTTTTGTAGAAAACATAAAAAATCATAGTAATGAGCAAAGATAAAAAACTAAAAGAAATAGCGGGTGAACTAGAGAACGCTAGCGAAATGCATGCTGGTCAAGCTAAAAAAATTAAATCTATGTTAAAAAAATCAGGTCCGTTTAAAATGAAATCGCCTTTAAAAGGTAAAAGAGGATTGTGGGATAATATACACGCTAAGAGAAAAAGAATTAAAGCTGGTTCTGGAGAGAAAATGAGAAAACCAGGTGATAAAGGCGCACCTTCAGCTAAAGACTTAAGAGACTCACAATAGATGAAAAAACTACTACTTATATTATTATTACCATTTACGGTATTTAGTCAAGGCCCACCTAACTGTGTGCCTACAACTATTATTATTAACCTTGATCAATATCAAGGTGAAACCTCTTGGGATATAAAAGATACTAATGGAGTTGTGATTGCGGATGGTAATGGTTATTGGTCAGAACCTCAATATGGCATTGTTATAGAACAAAGATGCTTACCTCCTGTTCCTTTAACCTTTACAATATATGATTCGTATGGTGATGGTTTAAACGGATCAATGTGGGGTGGTTTAGATGGATCTTATTACGTAGTACAGTGCTATGATACATTAATTCACGGAACTGTCCCTAACTTCTTGTACGATACCACCCATGTCTTACCATCTGCACCTTGTCCACCAATATTTGGTTGTATGGATTCTTCTTATGTAGAATTTAATCCTAGAGCAGATACAAGTGATGGCTCGTGCTCTACCTTAGTGGTTTTTGGCTGTACAGACTCATTAGCATATAACTATGATTCTATAGCTAACACAATGTCTTTAGTTCCTGCTTGTGATTATATACTAACACTAACAGATTTAGTTGGTGATGGTTGGGCGGCATCAAACTTAGAGGTAACACAAGGAGACAGCGTTTGGAATTTTACATTAGACACGGCTGCTTACTCACAAGATTATATTATAAACTTAAAAGCACCCGAACCGGTTTCATTTAAGTTTTCAATAACACAACAGGCTTTTCAATCTGCAGCTCACTGTGGATTTAAATTAACAAACCCATTAGGTA
>Ga0208157_1000163_pt1 | contig 42135 bp, 60 predicted proteins | sample 5_EtaG_FD_184077 | JGI IMG/M metagenome (GOLD analysis project Ga0208157, IMG submission 184077) | Marine viral communities from the Subarctic Pacific Ocean - 5_ETSP_OMZ_AT15132 metaG (SPAdes) (version 2) | ecosystem: Environmental > Aquatic > Marine > Oceanic | place: Pacific Ocean | collected...
CTTCACACCCATTAGGACACCTACCGCAGCGGTTGTACCGCCACTTGTTGCGCCAGCTTGATCTATAACTCCGCCTGCTGTTGGAGTTACAAGTCCGTACTGGAAGATAGCGTTAGCATTAGTAGCGTCTATCTCATAGGTGGTAAGGCCGGTGCTATTAGTTGCACTACCGACCAACCCAACGGGACGAAGACCAAAGGCAGTTTCTTGGTTTGCCATAGGATTTTCTCCGTTTTAAATGGGGACACCACGTTATTTACGCGGGCCACCGAAGGTTACACGAGATTGACGATCAGGTTTAGTGATCGTCATGGTTGAATGTGCGTTCTCACGAAGCATGTCTGAATCAACGGCTTCCATTTGGTCTGCATTTCGCTGCGAGAAATATTGTTCTCGTTCCAAAACCGTTTCAATAGGCATTCTTGCCAGAACAAGTCCACCAACCCCAAACACTCCTTCATATTTACCTGTATCCATCACTGGTGCCTCAAAATCAGGAAATTCATCCTTACGGACAAGTTCCCATCCTTCTCGTAATCGAGCCGAGATGTTTTTGCGGTCATCGTGACCACGCACTTCAGCACGAATCCAGCGATGCTTGTACCCTTCGGGTGCAGGTGGAGCATCTAGCATGGACGGGGGAGCCCACGGACGCCTTTGCGCCGTTTTCTCCCGTGTTTTGTTTTCGCGAGGGGCACGATCTATGCCGTCATAACGATCTTTTGAATTAGACATTTCTCTTACTCCTTCACATATTTCGCATATTCTTCTAGCGGCACACCCAGCTTTTTAGCTATTGCAACTTGGGTCGGGGTGAGTTTGACCCTTTTACTGCGCCCAGATGTTTGGCGGCTAACTCCAGCAACCGTCTGAGCGGGTCGTTTGCTAGAACCGAGTTTCTTCGGAAACTCTGAAACAAGCCTCCGATCAAGTTCAGTATAGTACTCATCGGTCTCAGGGTCAAACCCTTCTTCCTCAATAAGTTTTTTATGTATTCCAAAAGCAGCAAAAGTCATAACTTCGTCTTGCCCAAACCAATCGTTTTTCTTAGCCCAACCCTCTGCTTTTGGGTCAGGTCGCCTTATTTCAGGTGTGGCTTGCGCCTGAGGAGCAGGGGCTGCTTGTGGGGTTTGTGCCGCTTGTGGCTCAGGTGCCCGCTCTTCATTACGTTGCTGCGCTTGCTCGTACTGAACGTTTCTTGCCCCCAATTTTGACAAATCTTCCTGCGCCGCTACGATAGCGTCACTATCCCCAATATCAATGGCATGCTTTAGCGCACCTTTGGCTTGAGCCAACTCAATTTCAAGGCTTTTGCCATACTGTTGCATGTAACCTTGATCTAAAGATTGAACTTGTTTCTCTAACTGTTTCGCTTGGGTTTGCACCTGCTGAGCATATCGAATAGCTTCTTTTTCTCGCTTTTCTGCATCTCGCATCTTTTTCGTAAGTTGGTTAATCCTTTTTTGAGCACTGCTAACCTGCTGTTCCTGCTCGTTTGGATCTTCAACCTCAACACCCTCAACCCCCTCGGAGGCTTCTTTGCCGAGCTCTACTTCTGTCTCTTGTGCTTCGCTCGTATCAATTTCAATCTCATCTTTAGTTGGTTTAAAATTTGATTGTGTTTCCTCAACTGCTTCCATTTTTTTTCTCCTAGAGGCTTAAAATATCATCGGGATCGTTTATAACGGCTAATATTTCGTCATCGTTTAAAATTCGGACTTCACCGCCTTCTATTTTAAAACGAGATCCTGAGTAACGAGCGAAAATAACCCAATCTCCTTGTTTACACCAAGGGCCGTTAGGAAATTTTTCCTCATCCTTATAACAAAGCGCGCCCTGCTTCATAACATAACCAACGACGGTAGTTATTTGACCGTCCTCAACAACACTATCTGGCAGAAAAAGACCACCTTGCGTTTTACCTTTGCCCCTATACGGCAGGATTAACATCCTCCACCCAGTTGGCTCTGGCATCCTTTCTAAGAGAGATTTATCCACTTTTGAAGGGTCAAGAACCCTTTCTTGTGGTTCAACATACATGCTGGATACACCAGCTTTTGCGGCTTCTAAATCGACCGATTTGACTGCTTCAGTCATTATTATGCTCCTGTTTTTCTAGCAGGCTCGCGAGTTCCTGAGATATAAAGTTTAAAGAGTCCAGCTCGCCCATGCAACGCTGGTAATGCTCCATTGATTGAATGCCACTGTTTTCCAAAACGTCCAGCACCATTGTTTTCCGCTCTTTAATTGAGCGTTGAACAAATTGTACTACGTCTAGGTTGTCCATGCCGTCTCGCTATCTTATAACATTCGATTATTATATAACATGTCTTATATCGAGACGCCACCTATTATTTCAACCAAGCATAAATTTTGTTGGTTTCTTTAATTCGGTGATCTAATCCTGTATAGCCCCCATTAATACGCTTTGTGAGCCGCTTTATGGTATCGTCGTTTACGCCTTCGTCGCATATCTTCCAAAGGTTGTTCTTTTTAAAAAACCATAAAGCCGTATCCATTGCGTAATCTTCTTCAAGCAGCTTTGGATTCTCTAAAACTTCGGGAGCCCGCATATCTGAAGCAAAGGACCTGACGTTGTTATATCCAGTGAGTTGAAGAAATCCCCGACCAATGTACGCGCTGGCTTTTTCTTTCGTATCGTTACCCATCCTGTCAAAATAGACATTTTCAGCAAGTGCTTTCGGGTTCTTTGCAAACGGCTCGGCGCTTTCTTCCGTGGGAAAACGACTGGGCCAGACCTTCATCATAGCTTGTACAGAATAATTTAAATTTTCTCTTGTATATCTAAAAGTACCACTCTCATGCACCACTTGACCTAACAAGTGAGCGCCTCTTTCTGGAGACAACTCATGGTGAGACACTATAGCTTTAGCGGTGTTGGGACCAAAGGCGCCGTCTGGAGTTACGCCGCACTTTTCCTGTAATAATTTTAATGCTTCAAACGCCATTATTTCTTCCTAACGAATTGTTTGTACCCTTTCACACCGAAAGAGGCTGAAATTGCAATACCTAAACTGTAAAAATACCAGTCCGGTGCCTTATGCAGCTGTTCAAAGCCTCTATCTACAATGCCCTCGGCACCCGGTACGAAGGCTAAAATTAATGGAATACTTAGGACAATTACAAAAAATTCGTCCTTCCAAGACGAGCCGCTGTTCTCGGCCATAACGCGCTCCCAATCGGCAACGCTTGTCTTTTCAGACAGTAGTATCTTGGCTTTAGCCTCGGCTTCTGTAAGCTTTAGCTTTGCTTCCGCAGCTTGCTTTGTAGTCTTGGCATCAATCCATGATCCTGCAAGACTTGCTAATGGTGTCAAAAATTGTAACATTATTTCTCCCCTTCCATACTCATGGATGTTTTCTTATCCGCCTTTGCAGAATAAGCATTGAAGCCCATAAACGCGGCAACGACACCACTGGCCGCAATCACGTAAACAGATGCAATATCTGTAATTAAGCTTGCCGCTTGGTCAAAACCTAAAACACTCGCCAGTAATATAATAAATGGATAAATCAGCATCCCTGCCAATGCGAAGCCTGTATATCTACGCTCCGCGTCCCTCTTTAAATCCCTATCGTTTATCTCTAAACGTCTTTCTTCTAAGCGTAGCTTCTCCCACTCGTCAGGTTGTATAACCCCATCCCCGTTTGTGTCAGCTTTGTCGAACTCTGTCATTTGCATAATCCTGTACTATTCTTCGATCATAACCTAAAATAATTAATTTGCCAAACTTATCATATGCTGCAAACTTCTTACCACGCTCTATTATTGTTGGCTGTTTACTTCTAGGCAAGTCACCTTCATTGAGTTGTGCGTTACCATTATCTTTGCTTTTTCTGCTTGCTCTAGGCATTCTTGTTTATCCGAATATGTGCCGATTTGATAATATTGTAAGCGGTCTGTACTAATAAAATGTAGAAAAACCAAAACATAAATCATTTAAAATAATCCCAGAAATCTATCCAACCCATGTGATGCAGATAAGCAGTTGCCCCAATAGCAGACGCAGTGAGTAAGAAAAATACCCCAGCTAAGGTAAGAGCTAGTTCTTGTCTCTCTATAGCGTCACGCCTCGCCTGAGCCTCTGCCTCACGCTTTTCTAATAAAACTTCCTTGCGTATCTTTAAAAGCTCTAACCATTTTGATCTTCCGTAGGTTTGGGTGATCCATTCTTGGAGTTCTGCTTCCGCTTCTGCTGCTGCTCTAACACTCGCCCAGCGATCCAGCGCTGTAGCATTGGTGCTTTTTCCCGATACACCTTTTTTCTGTAGCGTTTTCTTAGCGTGGTCAGTTGCGTCAAAGAACTTTCCTATATCTTTTGAAAGGGCGGCAATTGTTTTACCAGCAGCTAACCCTGTTTTTAGTCCTGCAAGGATTGTAATAGGGTCCATAATTACATCCCATCGTTGCGGCTAAACTCTACTGTCTTTTCTAATATAGCAATGCGAGATTGAAGCTTTATGATCTCCATCATATGACTAGCCATACCACCCATATCTTCGTTAATCATATCTATATCGGTCCAAATTTCATTGTCACCATCTTCAATTTCTTCGTAAACTTCTGACAATATATCAATAATCTCTTGCAGATGGTCAGTATTACGCTGCACATCCCTAATTAGATTAGTTTTATCGGTAGCGTTATTCTCAACAGTCAGAATGTTTACCGTTTCTTCAAGATTTGATATTGTACTAGCTTGCTGTGCCGTCCACCAAATAAATCCACCGATCTGAGCTATAACAACCCCGACTACAGCAATACTTACTTTTGGTAGTTTATCAGACATCTAACTTAGGCGTTTGTAAACTTTTTGCCGCGCAAAGCCGCACCCGTTCCGCGCTTAGTGCCAGAAGTAACCTTTGCCTTCTCTATGTTAGGCGTCGCCACTTCTACTAATTGGCAATAAGGTATAGAACCCTGTCCTTTAATCTCCGCTTTTGTTACGGGTTTTGGCGCGTCGGCGCCCCGTCCACTTACAATTTTAACTCGCATTATTGTCTCCGTTGCTGTTGTGCCTGTAATCGCATTATTTCACGTTCTGCGCTCGCTTGCAATTTTCTATTTGCTAAGCGCTCTTGTTGATCCATACGCTCGTCAAACTCGCGCGCGCGTTCTTGCGCTTTCGATTGATCCAACTGGAGCTCCGCCTGATCGTTGGAAATGTTTGCCTGAACCTGCTGCTCTCTTATCTGAAGCTCTTTTTCTTTCAATCCAATTAATGGATCGGGCGCACCTTGCTCACCTGAAATCTGAGCGGACAATTGTTTCATTGCCTGCATCTCCTGCGCAATATTCTGTGCAACCAACTGTTCGAACTGAGCCTGCATCTCTGGCGTCATCTCCTGTCCTCCGAGCTGCTGTAGCGCCATCTCTTGTGATTTCACACGCGCATGATCCATAACGTGCTTCTGAAGTGTTACCGCAACCATTGGTTGCTGCTGAACAATACCAGAAGAACCAAAAACAAGATGCGCCATAATATGCGCGTCGTGGTTTTGTCCCTGAAAAGCTCTAAGCTGTATTTGATCCAGAGCATCAATGTTCTCTTGAGCAGGATCTTTAGGCTGCGGCTCTTGAGAAGGCTTAGGCTTAAGTATCTTATCAACATCCCGAACGCCCAACGCATCGTACATACGTTTGTACGCCTCGTACATATCGTGAAGATCTGGCGCCTGAGCCGCCATCTGCATCTGTGTCTGTGCCAAAGCAATGCGTTGCGCCTGACTGAAAATATTTGGATTTGAAACAGGAACAATATCTACCCGATCATCAAAATCTTGTGCCATTACAGCCTGATCGTCCCCTACAACTGAAAAAGGGTACTCTTGCGGTAAACTATCGGCCATTACACGCGCAAGAATTTTAAACTCGTTCTTCATCGCATAGTGTAAGCGCTTATGAACAGCGCTCATTACACGAGCCCCCTGCTCCAGCATAGCAACCGTCGTACCTACTGCCGCCTGTTGATTGCCGTCACCAACCTTCATGTCCGTGATAGTGGCAAATCGCTGACCAGCTTGAACAACAAAGCCTAACAAATTAAATAATGTCTGATCGGGCCCTTTAAACGGTAAAGGCATCAAACTATCCCGTATAGCACCACCGGGGCTGTCTACATCCCTAAATTCACCCGGCTGTAACGGCTCCGCATCTTCCCTGATCCGTAGGCCGCGAGCCTTGAAACCCGCAGGAAGGTTAGACAACGTACCCGCGTCAATCAATTGCCGCAGTGCAGCGGTCGCGGTCCGCGAAAGACCACCAATTGTATGAATTAATCCTAAACCATAGAACCCAAATCCCGGCAAAAACTTATAATGCGTAAAATATGGGATTTTTGTCTTCTGTTCGTCGTCCTCGCGAAAATTTCTGCGTATCGCCAGTATCGCACCAGTGTCCTCGGCTATTGTAACAACGTAAGGAACCATAATACCCGTCGGTTCGCCCTCTTCATCCTTCTCTTCAAAGCCCGGCAACTCCAGATCGACGTGAAATTCCAACAATGTAACGTCATAATCAATGTTTGAAGCAGACATCCCGTCAATATTATCAATTGTGTCCGTTGTGTCGTCTGTCGGCGCCTGTGAAGGGTTTACAGGAACATCAACATAGAAGCCTCCAACCTGTAATTTGCGTAAATTGTTCCACGGCATGCGTATTTCTTGCGCAACAAAGGGCGAAGTCTCTAAATCTGCGGCATCATAGGGTACAACAAGGTTCTTTGCGGGAACAAATTTGCTTACAGCGCGCCCCATTGCCTCATCAAAGTATGTTTTCTTAAATGTTGAGCCCGCTAAAGGCAGATAAAACAACATTTGATCCATTTCAGGCGTATATTCTTCCATAACATTCGTTATGTAGTAGTTCATAAACTCCCGAACACGCTTAGATTGCGCTTCTTTCTCAGGGGTAAGCTGCCCCATGATCTGTGTTCGAACAGGGCCTTCTGGCGGTAAGAGCTCATTAAAAGCCTGCGCCTGAAATTGTGTCGCTGCTTCGGCCAACATAGGATGCGTCACGCCCGTGGCGCCGCGAAACGGCTGCGTTCTTTCTTCGTACTTAAAACCAAGAAGATCTAAACCTCTATCATATTCCTCTTCCCAATCTCCGCGACTTTCTTTGGCAGAAACAAATTGAGAAATAAGATCGCTGGATATTGAGCCCAAATCACCAGAATCCATGTCTTCCGCTAAATTAGCAAAAAAATCCCCGCCGTCTGATAAAGACATTCCCTGCGGATCAAAGTCTACAATTACCCCGCCGTCCGCTTCGTCAATAAAATCAATACCGTCCACTGGTTCGCCAGAAGCAACTCTTGTGCCCGGCATCTCTATATCAAGATCAACCTCAGCGTCCTCTATCATAGGATCGTCATTCTCGCGCTCTACAAAAGAAGCAACTGGATTCTTTGGCCGTAGTCCCATACTCTATCTCCAATGTTAACGTAAAACTAACACGTCAACTATATTTTGACTAGCGAAACATATTCTTCGCTGTTTCATTCAAAGTCCCTATGCCGCCCATCGTTTCAACCTCACCGCCGTCCGCGAGTCGTCGGGATAGAAAAAAGTGTCGGATAAATTGTTCTTTGGTAGGGTTGTTCTCTCTTAAGAATTCCATAACCTGCCGGTTTGTTTCAGGCCCTAAATTTGTTTCAGGCGCCGTCTTATATGTTCTAAACAAATTGTCAATTTCAGGAAAAGTTAAAACCTCCCCATCCTTAAACGTAACAGCAGGAATTTCCTGACCATCAAAGGTATAGGTATCAATAGAAAACATCGGCTCCCGTTCTTCTCTATTTAACCGTTCAATAAGTTCCCGTTCTTGATCTTCAAGCGCTTGGTTTTCTCTTTGTCTTAAACGTTGCTCGTCCTGCATTTCACGCGTGAAATCACGCTCTTCTAAGCCCTGAATGAAACCTCTTTCCTGTTCCTCTAGCTCACGGCCAAACTCTCTTTCGCCTTGTCTTAAATTATAATCTTCAGCACGGGGCTCTTGCTCTAGCGACCGACCTTGACCCCTTAACTCGTCATAAAACTGTCTTGCGTCCTCTCCTATTGAACGACCAAACTCTCGTATAGCAGATCCAATACCTAATTTACGCTGCTCTTCTTCTATAGATCTATCACGAGTGGGCGCCATGTCTAACGACCCAACACCCGTCTTAAAAATCTCGCCGCCCTCGGCTTTGCTAAAAGGAATTCCATACTTCTCTTCAAGCTGCCTCTTTAAATAACGAATATTCCTGTCAATATCCTCTTGTGGCAAACCCTTATCGTAACTACGATTAAACTCCTCCAAAAGGTCTTGCCGCATACTTAAACGAAATAAATCTTCCATCGGCTTCATCATTATACTATCCCTCTTAAACTTCCAATTCCCTGCGTAATAGGGGCCGGTATCTCAGCAAATAAATTAGGCGGCTGGTAATTGCCCGTGGGCAGCGGGCCACCTACTAAATACGGATTAAAACCCTGAAAATCATATGCAAATTGACCGCTGTTAACAGGGCCCGAATAAGCCATAGGATCGTAAGCAGCGGGTTGAACAATGTTTGCCGTATCATCAGCAGCGACCACCGTATCATCAGCGCCCACCGTATCTGCAACTTGAGCAAGTAAACCGGAACTGGAGCCACCGCCACCACCATCGGCTGGCGAGCCGTGAAGCATGAGCTGTAGTTGATCTTCGTTAGCCTGTTGCTGTCGTGCCTTTACAGTAGCCATATACGCATCAACCTGTTCTTGCGTCATGGATTGACCGCCTTCACCAAACATTTGATTTCTTGGCGTGTACTCCATACCTAAAGCCGCACCCAACATACCACCGCCAGCTACCGCACCAGCAATGCCCGTCGGAGCCCGGCCAGAGCCAAAAGGTGTGGCGCCCACGGCATTCGATACACGGCCAATGCCGTATTTAAAAACACCACTTTCCGCTCCCGCTTTAGCTTCCGCCGCAGAAACATACATATCTCCGTCGGTATCCGCTTCTACCCCACCTTTTGAACCAAAAACGGCGCCTGATATGCCCGGCCCGCCGCCGTCCTGCATATCAATATCTGGCGGTATCCATACGCCTCTACTGTTATAGTACCCATATCCCAAAAAGTTGGGCTTGTTCTTGCCTCCATCTAACGGAGGAACCTTCTGAACAGGTTTGTTTACAGAAGTGCTGGCTGAAGTGTCGGAGTTTGAAGATGTAGAAGTGTTTGCAGAATACTGCCCAGCAACGTTTGGATTTTTATTCTTTGTGGCAGCGATAGATGTTTTCTTCTTGTCAGAAGCTTTCTTCATACGGTCGTTGTAACCGCCCTTTTCTTTATCCGCAAAATCAACCTTGTAAGTTCCCTTCTTACCTTCAATCTTAACTGCCGCGCCATGATAACCCGCCTTCGCCGCTGCCGTCAGATTCTTAAACGTAGGAACCTCTTTCTTCTTAGTAGAAGAATCATCCTTATACGCCGCCGTGTTATCTCGCGCCTTAACGTCAGCAGGACGACTGTCGTTGTCGTCACTCGATGAACTGCCGCCACCGCCGCTAGAATCCCCACCATACGCGACCCACGGCCTCAATACATCTAAACCAATTAAATTAAGCAGCGTTCTCATGCCATGCTCCTTTGTTAGGGAACGATCCGTCCCTCTTGCCTCTGTGCGCTCGGACATCAATTACGTCAGGATATTGTGTGTAAAATTGCCTGCGCATCTCCTTGCACATCATCAATACATGATTTTTGCTGTAAGGTGCAATCATATCTACAAAAACTAATATGTCCCCGTCACGCCGCGCAAATATCTCCGCACCACTATATTCCCGACTCTGAAACTCTTCTTCCGTCATAAATGCCCACGTAATAAAACCAATGCACTTCTCATCAATATAAAATAAACGAATATGATCATTATCTATAGCTGGCAATAAACGCCAAGAAATCGTCGCAGAAGGAAAACCACTGTACGGCTCAACCGTCGTCCACAAACTTAAAGCATCACGAAGCACATTAGACATACACACACCCTACATTAAACCTAAAAGAAAATACAGATGCAATTTAACCGTAGTATATTCGAGGCTCAATGTAATCCCCGCCCTCTTCCCAATCGTCCGTGGGCAGTTGTACAAAATTACCCTGCCGATAACGCATCAACGCCTGCGTCGTGCTATCAACATAATCGTCATACTCACCATTCGGAAACGCCGCACACTCCTCAATTAACTCATGCGCCCACTGCTCATCTGGCGCCCAAACCATCCCCGCCTCAAACAATGGCGCTATACTATGTGCCCGACTCACCTTGTCATTCCCACGACTCGGCGTAAAATTCACAACAGGTATGCCCATGTTCCGCAGCTCGTGCGTCAACGGCGTGCCCGTCGCCTTCGCCTCAATAATTACGGTCTCCGGGTCCCAAAACTGAAACTGCTCCCACGCCTCGCGCTTGAGCTCAGGAAAATCCCACCGACCCTTCTTCGCATCCAAAAGTATTAAAGACGGCGCCCCCTCACTCTTAGGATAAAATACACCCCAAGTCGTTATAGCTGAGTAATCCGCAGTCTCCTTCTTGGAAAACGCCGTGTCATAACTCTGTATCACATACTCTAACGCAGGGATCTCATCCTCTTCCCACACGTTCCACCACTCACGGCGCAAAATACTGTTATCGTCGCCCGTGGGGTCCTGCTGGTACTGCGCATTCCATTTGCTCGGCGGAATAGACGCCTTCACACGCTCAAGATCATCTAAAGACCAATACTCTGGCCAACAAGATTTGCCGCTCGGCATAATCGCAGGAAGCTCAACAACCTCCCATTGATCCGCCTTTTCGTCCCTAGACTGCGAGCGAATAAGCTGCCCCGTCAAATCCTTCTCATGCCACCGCGTCATAACAACAACAATGGCGCCGCCGGGCTGCAAACGCTGTCGCGGTCCGCCAGTGTACCAGTCCCACGCGTCGTCAAAACCATTGTTCGACATTAAAGTCTGCTCCGAGTGCGGGTCATCAATAATCACCAGATCACCACCACGACCAGCTAAGTTCGAGCCCACACCAACAGCATAGTACATGCCGCCGCGATCCGTGTCGAAACGTCCAGAAGCTTTTGAGTCTGCCGCTAATCGCGTGTCAAAAAGTTCTTTGTAGTCGTCTCTGTCCAGAAGGTTCTTAACTTTTCTACCAAAGCCCACCGCGAGCTCGGTTGTGTGCGTCGCCTGAATGATCTTCATGTTGGGATTGCGTCCCATCATCCACGCGGGAAACAAAAAGGATGCAAACTCAGACTTCGTGTGTCTCGGAGGCATATTGACGATTAATCTTTTTAATTCGCCAGATGCGATCCTCTGCAATTTATCTGCGATTATCTTATGGTGGTTTCCTGCAATAAATTCTGGCCACATAAGTTTCACAAAAGTAAGGAAATCTTCGTATGACCGCTCCTTTTTTTCGATCTGCGCCAACCGATATTGAAGCTTCAGTAATCTTTCGCTGGCATTCTCGGAATTTATAGTCGGCATCGAGGCTCCTGAAACGTATCACCGTATAAGATTTTATAAGATGATATGTTTTAAATTTTTAAAAATTTTTATACCCAAACTTTTACCAGCAAAACTGAAACATGCAAACCTTTTTACGTTTTACGATGTTTCACGTGAAACATTCCATAACCGATTGAAAATATTCGTATAATTTTATTTTTGTATTGTTAGTGACGAACATGCACTTTATGCGCGCGTGTGGGGGGGATGGGGTAAAAATTTTTGCTGCTTAAATCGTTGTTTTTGCTGCATTTTTTAGCCTCTATTGGAGCTGGGGCCCCTAGTCGCGGCACGCGGATCATGGCCAGCTGGCAGCGAAAAACGCGACGGCTGCCGCTCGATGTTGCACATTTTCCCCAGTAGAACGGCCAGCTGGATCTGGCGCCAATCCCCAGCGAACGCGGCACGCGGCGCGCGGATCTGGGGCGCTGGCTGTATGTCAAAAGATGACAAACAAACAAACAAACACGGGAATTAAAATACAACATCGAGCGGCAGCTGCCGCCGTTCGCGCTGCCAGCCCATAAGTTTTAGGATAACTGGGGACGGCGCGCGGGGCGCTGTTTTACCGGTTTTTAACATAGATAAAAAAAATCCCCGCCATTTCTAGCGGGGATACGTTTTGAAAGCTTATAAGCGCGCTGGATGCGCGAACTGGGGATATTTACATGCTACCCTTAAAATCCCTTATTAAAGCGCTAAGGGTAAGCTTATCTTTGGCGGGTATTTTTATTTTATTGTCATTAACTAAATGATCCAAACCAATCTTGATTAGTTCAATTTCTCTTTTTTTAAAAAAGACGCGTTTTAAACGCAAATTTCTATTTTGATAAAAAGCTTCCATTACGCGCCCTCCGCGATTTCTTCCAGCTCACAACGTAAGCTATCAACAGCGTTCATATGCTCTTCAATATTGTCCGCGATTTCTTCGCGCTCTTCGCCTTTAGTTGAATAGCGCAAGTTTTCAGGCATGTTTTCAATCGCTTCCTGCTCCGCCTCGTATACCTCTTCGAGTTTAGCATGTGCATCATCCAGCTTTTCAATGACGTCTTTAATGATTTTTCTGCGTTCTTTATTCATTTGATTACCTCACATAAAAAAGGGGCGGGAATGCCCCAGCCCCATTTAAATAGTAAATTTCAGTAAATAGCAAGTTTTAGTGATTATAGCCTATGCAATGCTCAATATTAAAAACGAGCTGGTATTGGTGGTTTTTATTATAAGCGCTATCTGGAAGGCTAAAAACCCCGATTGAATGGGGCTCTATTGTGCATGTAGTCCATTGATCAAACGCGCACCCGCAGCAATCGTGCGAGCAATGGCAACGGCCAACCCCAAAAAAATAACACCATGTATTCGCCAAACGGCGCTCGAATAATCTTAAATGATCCTGAATATGATTATTTGATTGGCGGGCGTTAAAACGGGCGGACATTTGGCAATAAATAAATTTGCTATCATCGTTTTGATCTGGCCATAATTCATTGCGGCCAGAAATGGTTTTTAAATGTTCAACTTCGATCAATTCAAAACGGCGCAACCGTTCTAAATCTTGATCGGTTAAATTTCCGTTGCAATCATCGAAAACGCGAACGAACGCATCTTGTAATTCTGTTTTTGAAAATCCCTCTTGATCTAACATTTTAAAACCCCTCAAAAATTATAGCGTTGATATTTTGGGGCAGCATGGGCGCGCGGGGTCACTACTCGCAAGTCCAGCTCTTCAAATTCCATTTTTCGGGAATAGCGCCCAGCGTCATTATTTTCATTATATTCTTGGCAAAATTCGCGCGCTTCCTGCTCGCAATCAAAAACTTGATTTTTATAATAGCTCTTAGGCCCTGCGCAGGGCTCTAAGCCGTTTGGGTATTTGGGGTTATCCCTCCACCAATCGCGTTTAAAACAAATATAAGCCATTTTTTTAATCTCCCTTTTCTGGATGTATAAGCGCGTTAATTTTCCATTGTAAATCTATCAAATTTTGCCGCAGGCTATTTGCTTTATTTTCCAATTCAAACGCCTCTTTATGTAAAGCGTCTATTTGTTTTTTGGTCACTTCAATCATTTTTACCTCACATTAAAAAAGGGGCAGGATTGCCCCGCCCCTTAGTTAAACAGTAAATTTAAGTAAATGTAAAGTTTAACCCGTTTTTGCTTCGCTTGTTTGTTTTGAGCTCTTTTTAATGAAACACTCTAAAGCGTTTTCATAAGTCTCAAAATAATTGCCCCAATTCCAATTCGTTTTCGCGTCTTTATTCCAATGTGCAACGACGTAGGGGTGCAGCTCATTATCGTTGCGACGTACTAAAACGGCATAATCTCCGCCAATCCTGCCATGATATGGCGCTTTAGCTAAAACGGGAAATGAATTAAGCTTTTCGGGAACCAATCCGCTGGGGCGGGTTTGATCGCTTCCTGCTTTATCAAACAAGCTAATTGCTAAATTCCAGCCCATTGCAGCAAAAAGCGTTGCAACCGTTCTTTCCCCGCCGCCGTGCTCTTCGATTTTAGCGTGCAATTCCTGCCAATCTTCTGGCGTGTGAAATAAATTTAATCGTTCAAACATTTTGTGAAACCTTCCATATTCAAAATAATATTAGCCATAAATGGGAAATAATTTTCTAAAACCCGTTCTATAAGTTGATCGCTGGGGTTTTTGTCTATTGAGCCCAAGCGTTCCGCTAGTTCTATTATATCCCCGTTATAAACGGGAATAGGCAGCGCGATGCCTGCCAGCCAATCAATTAAAGCGGGGCGGACGCCGTCCTGCTCAATTTGCCATTTTTTCTCGCGTTTAAAACGTTTGGCCAAATATCTGATTTTTTCATCTTTAGACGGCTTCACGTGTATTAGTTTACCATCATAATCAAAATCTAAATTTTCCAGAATAAACGCCTCATAACGCGGCTTGTATTTCGTGTGATGTACTTTCATTTTTTGACCTCATAAAAAAGGGGCGGTTTTACCCCGCCCTAAGTTAAATAGTAAATTTCAGTAAATGGCAAGTTTTTTATAAATTCACGAATTGCTCATTCCAAGCGCGCTTAATTTTTAGATCTATAACACGGTCAATATTTCTGGGGCAAAGTGAGCGATAACCCATTAAAGGCGGCAATTCTTTTAAAGCATTGCCAAAAAGTTGATTATAATCTCCATCATTAAACAAACGATAATAAGCATTTTTTGCCCGTCTTAATTGCTCCAAACGCCAATTTTTCCCGCCTTTTTGTGAACTGGGCATATAAGCCTTAGTTGAAGTGTAATAATAGCCGCAAGGGGATAACGTTCTTTTATAAACAATTCGATCGTCTATTAGATCGTGCAAAATTTCTAATTTCTTTTCGTGCTTCCCCTTGCCTGCCCAATACGTTTGATCAAGTTGGTCCCGTTCCCATTTATAAACCTCATACATTAAGACGCCTCCCTTAGCTGGGGTTTATTAACAACGGTCGAAGCAATCGACTGCATTGTATGAAAAGCTATTCCCGAACCCATCTCATCTAAAGTACGTTTTGGCATAACCAACGCAAAGCAATTATATTCTGATCCAAAATTTACAATTGCAGGGCTTAAACCAAACTTTTTAATAAAAACTTTGGCAGGACTTATTCCAAGCAATTTAGCCATTTTACCAAAGTCACCAACATAAATAGGATCTAATTGTATTTCAAAAGGCTTGCCGTCTAATTTTTGATAACATTCTGGCTGGCTATCGATCTGTGGAATTATGCGGGTAGTATCTGGATAAGTTGCGTCAATATACTGACATTGCACGCCATTAATTATGGCATGCTCTTTTTCAAAGTTAATTTCAATATCCCCAGAATTAACTTTTATGCCTGTTAAAGCTTTTTTTAAGTCTTTTAAATCGACTATTAAATCCAACTTATTATCTGGAAAAGCGGAGCGGGTAGTCACTTCCAATTCATCTTTAAAATAAAAAGCGCGATGCCCGTCTGTTGATACTAAGCGGACCCAATTCCGCGTAATAATAAAATGAACGCCGTTTAAATAATATCGGGTTCCCTCCGTTGATGCGCATATCATTGCGGCTTTAAGGTATTTTGGATTAATAGTTATTTTTGCATTAGTCATTTTGACCTCCATAAACTAATTATGTAAAAACCCGTAAACTATGCAGCTTTTTTTGTCAAATAAAAAAACGGGGCTCATTTGCCCCGCTTGTCATCATCATGGCGATCCCAGCCTAATCTCTCATAAACTTGTTTCAGCTCTTTATCTATATCTGTTTCACCCCTATCCAGCCATTTAGCAAAATAGTCTAATAGCCAAAGCATTGCGGCGCCTCTTTTTGTTTTGTTATTGCGTCAAAAAGATTTTCCCAATTATCCCGACTATTCTGTTTATACTTTGGTTTTGTCTTTAAACCGTTTTGAGATACTTCAATAGCCTGCGATGCATGGTAAAGACACATTTCATATCCAGCTGTTTTATTTTCAGGCGCTCGCTTAACCAATATCCAACTTGAACCGTTTTGATTGCGGCTATGAAAAGATACTTGATGAGGTCGCAGCTTTACCGCGTTATGCTCAGAATATTTCAATTCCAACAAGTGAAACTGCCCGTCCGCGTTTATGAAAACGTCAGGAAAACCAAGCCCCGCCCAGTTTTCAATCCTCTCCATTTTCCAAGACTTCCGCAGCATCATCACTTTTTTCCGAAACTGTCCCCAAAACGCGCTCTCTGGCTTTGTCGCGGTTTTTGTCGCTTTTTTCGACGGGAGTGATGTCAATAGTGACTGGGTCATATGTTTGCTTTAGCTCTTTAATAGCGTTTAACACTTCTTCTTTAGACATGCTATCAATAGTTCCATGCCGTATTTCAGATTTATTGACGTAAATATCCCCTTGCGCTTGCCCTCGACGGTATTCGGCTTGGACGGCAGCACTAAACGCGCCGTTATCTAATGCAGCATCGCGGATCGTTTGTAAGTCTTTAAGGTGCCGTTTATATTCGACGCCATACTTTTGATCCAGCTCGGCCCTATATTGCTTAATCGCTTTAACAACGTTGGGTTTAATTGCAGGGTTAGTGAGTTCATGAGCTCGCACGTGCGCAGACTTAGCAGGATATCCCGCGTTAGTCGCTGCATCGCGCAATGTTATCTGACCATCTTTTGACACGAGCTCTTTAACAAAAAGCTCTTCGCGCCTGTTTAACGGTTTATCTTCGGGTAAGTATTTCTTCAGGTATTTTTTCTTAGGGCGCTCGGCACCTTCAGGAATGACATAACGATCCGCTTTATTCATTTTTTTCTCCTTCGTAAAATAAAGTAAGTTCACTCTAAACCAAAGGATATATTCTTGTAAACACGCTTTATGTATATATAGCCAGAAAAACAAAAATTATTTTTTTTATTTTAAAACCCGCATAACGACTTTCGCCCATTAAGCACGGTTACACCTGCCAAAAAACAGTGTAACTAACTTTGTAACTAATAAGTCCTTATATAATAAGGAGAATTAAGGAAAGTTACACGGTTACACTGGTTGCGGCTACTTTTTGAAAAATTATTTTTTTTATTTTTCTGGCCGTATATACATATAAGGCGTTTATTATGTACCGAAGGCCGCGATCAGGAATTCGCGCATTTCGTTCATCTTATGAAAGACTTTAACGCCGTGCGGCTGCGGGAGGTGCATTGTATATGTATTTCCTCTTTTGGATCGCAGAACAAGAATGTCGATCCGATCCTTGTTTGGCAGCACATAGTAGTAATCAGGCAAATTGCCTTCTTTTTTTATTTTTCTAATTTTTGACATGGTATCCTCCTTTTATGTAACATGGCATAAAAAAACCCCGCCGTGAAGCGGGGTTCGTTGTTTATTCTACATGGTAGGTGCCTAACCAATGTGCGTCTACGTCTTGTGGGGTGCTGTTAAGTATCTTGTACCCGACCTTAACGTGAACTGGTACAAAAAACACTTGGAAAGACGATCCCTTCGGAGTTCTATTGGATAAGTATTTGTATACTTCTTGGAAGTTTACATCGGCTATCCAATCGAAGGCGCTCGAACCGTAGAAATGGTATTCCAATTCATCGGCTACTTTTTTATCGAAGTCATCGAGCTCATAGGAGGGTTCAAAGGAAATGTTCATTACACGCCCTCCTTAACATTGTACCCATGTTCTTCGCGATAACCTTCGATAGCAGAGAGCTTCTCAAGAACTTCGCCCCAGTCGTAAGCGCAGTGGCCATCGAGGATCCCTTCGTGAGAAAAGTCCATAGGCTCGCCCTTGGTATCGACGTCTTTGTATCCATCGACCCAATACTGGGAGAAGCGGTTGTCATAATCATAGTATCTTTCGATATTGATTTTGACGTCCAGCTTTTTAGCAAAGCGTTGTGCTTTGGCTCTGTTACTGGCCGCGTGGTCCACGGTCTTAGGCTTACGAGCTGCGTTTGGTATTTGTATTTTACCTTCGTTGATTAGCTCGTGAACCGTTTCGACTCGACACCTTCGCTTCACATACTTGCTTCGAACGCTGACTATGTCTCGTGTTCTTCCGCAAACGTACCGTCGGCCTTCGACCAACTGAAAGTGATTGCCTGCAACGATCAGGAAAACTCGGCCAGAGGTTCGAATGTCTTTTGAACCTTTGAGCCACTGAGCTAACGTTGGTTTGGTAGTAACCGTCGTTTTAACATTTTGAATGTTGCAAAGTGACATGGCCCGAAGAACGTGGAAGGTATGAGAACCTGTCACTTTCCTTTGACCGCTGACATGTCGGATCAGCCTTGCAGCTTCTCCTGTAGTCATTCCCGTTACAGCGCTGATCACAGCCGGTCCGCAATACCGATTTGTGTCGCTGGTTGTATTGTTAACTGGTTTTATTTTAACCATAATATTAACCTCATTGTTAAGTTGGAATAGACATTATCGGGTTCAATTGTTTCACGTGAAACATTGCCCTAGTCGGCTAAAATCAACGATGTCAAATAACGTATCAAACTTTGTTTGATACGTAAGAGTATCACGGTTTACTAATATTTACGATGCGACATATTGTCGCACCTTAAACCTTTGTTTTTAAACGATTTTAAATTGTTTCACGTGAAACATCAAAAATTAGGTGAAATTGTGACGCCTTCCTTTTCGAGCTCTTCATATTCTTGGATCTGATTTGCGAGCTCCGCGAGCCGTGGGTCGTTGACCCCGTAATCCCAAACGATATCGTCGTATTCTTTTTCAGCAGCTTTGCGAGAGGACACGACGTCGATAAGGTTTTTTTGTTTATTTATAAAAATCATTAGTGGATGGTGCTTTCATCTAATTCGTCTATGAGGGATGCGGCTGTTATACAAAACTTGGCCGCGTCTATGACGCTTTGTTTATCGTTGGTTTGTTGGAGCATGCTAAGCAGGACTGTTTGAAGTGCTGATGTATAGACGACGTGGGGCTCACAATCATAACCGAAGCACTCATCGAGCGCATCGGATATGACCTCGGTTGTGACTTTAGCGTCTATAATCATATTTTCTAATTTATTTGCCATACTTAAATGTACCACGGCGCCGTGTTTTTTACCATTTATCTTTAAAAACTTTTTTAAAGATGCCGTCGAGCATTTCGTCGATGGGTTGTTGCGCGGGTGTTTCTTCGTGCGTCCACATGGCGGCGCCCGTCAGAACGAGCGCGCTGCCTACAATATGACGGTCGGCCATTTTGCTGGCTTCGGGATTGAAGGGTAAGTTTTTTAGGAGCCCCTCTTCATCGACCATGAGCTGCATTAGGTCAGTATCTATGACCATTTCCACATAACCACCGACTATATCTTGAGCTTCTTTTAAGGTGGGTCTTTTATCTGTTATCGTTGTGAGCATTTTTTTTCTTTCCGCATTAAGTATTTGTTTCAGTTCTTCGCTTTCCGAATCTAAATTAATTATTTGCACTGTCCCTAAACCGCCGCATTCTTCGCAGTCTTCTGTGACCTCTTCTAAAGAAGGGGGGCTATCTCTACATAACCACGGCTCTGGCCGTTCATATGATATTTTACCCGTGCCACTGCATTCTTCGCAGTTTTCGACGGTCGCTTCTACTTTCATAATATTACCTCCTTGTTTTTTTACTTGACAAACCCATATATCTTATATCATCTTATATTTGTCAAGTAACAAGGAGACGACAATGAAAATTAAGTACCATATTTTGGAAAACCACTTTAGGCAGCAATTGGACGCTGCTAAGGCGGACATAACTCTTTTTGAAAATCTTTTAAAAGATTGGAAGAAAGCGGATCGTGAGGCTTTCGAAAAAGAAATACCTTACTACGGGCAGATTAACTGTTCGATCGAACGGTTGGAGAATGCCATCAGAAACTTGCAAGCGGATCTAAGTGAAAACACTCTTATGATTAATCGGGATCTGATGGAGCGGTTCAAGAACCTCGGTAAGAAAGCGGGGGTTAAATAATGTTGTACAGGGTCACTGTTGAGCTATCCGAAGCTATTGAAGCGGATAGTGTGAAAGAAGCGGAAGAGAAGTTTCTCAACTGCTTCGAGTTTGCGGATGTTAGGAATGGAACGTGGCGCATTGAGCCCGATAAGGAGGCGGAATAATGTGTTACGAATTCCATGAACCAATGCCTGAGTGCATTTCCAAGTTTGTCGATACGGCGTGTGAGCTGAGCGTCATATTGGGTGCGGCGCCTGTTTCGTTATCTCGTAACGGGCGCGTCTTGGCTTGGGACAATAAAGACGGGGAAGGGGGTTACTTTATGGATTTAGTTTTGCAGGATGATGGCACGACTAAAGCCATGTTTGGCGAGCATACTGAACAACGCTTAGCCCACGAAGCTATTGGTTACTGTCGCTATCAAAACGTTAAAACTGAAATGTATTGGGAAAATCATAAGGAGGTAAATGATGCCAAAATTTAATCTTTTACGCAGCTACATGGTTGTAGAGTCGCATGAGGTGGAAGCCAAAAACGAAGATGAGGCTATCCAGATAATTGAAAAAGGAAGCGTCGAAACTCACCGAAAAAGTTATGATGGTGATTTTGATAAGAACGAAGACGGTTCAATCCTGTATACTTTAGAAGGTTGTGAAGATGAGTAATGAAAACGAAGACGTCAAACGACGCAAAGCATTGGCCATTAGCTTGGGCGAGCGCACGGGTTATGATTTGCATTGGACGCAAGTCATTGACGATAAGCACTGCGTTTATCTTCACAATTGGGAATATCCTGACGACGTGGAAGTGTATCATAAGCCGCTTCCCATGTGCGCTGAACCGTGGATGGACATTCTTTATGAGGACAGCGCTTTTCTTTATCAGGGCGCCGAGCTCCCAGAGCATTTAAAAGAGCGCACCGCTAAGCGTATTCAGGATTATAAAGAATATGAAGAGGAGTGCGAAAATGCATAAGTATCATTTTTGTTTTGATGGCGACTACGGTGCTATGTTTGGCACGATCGAAGCCAAAAACGAAGAGGAGTTCTATCAAATTCTAAAAGAAGATCACAAGCAGGACATTAATGCTGATGGCCACTTTGATTGCCCCATTACTGGGGACGAAAAACCTTTAAATTGGTAAGGAGGAAATATGAACCCCTTTAATAGATATGTTTTTTCGAAAAGTTATATTTCGTCAAAAAATTTAGATTTACTTAAAAGGGCGCAGATTGCTGTTAAGAAAAAAGGTTTTATCCCTCACGCGTTCGAAATTGAAACGGCTGTTGCCCTAAGTGGATTAGGAGAAGAGAAAGTTTTTGTAGTCTGTGACTGCTATAAATCTCTTAATAAAATATTTAAGGCTTACGTTGAATTCTATGTAGACAAAAGGGGTAAGGCCACTTTGATGGGGCTAGAAATTGAACAGGTTTATGGCTCATCAAAAAAAGAAAAATTAATTTAAATTGGTAAGGAGGAAACAATGCCAAAACAATTATTAAATATCGACCAAGTCGTCGAGCTCACTGGTTTATCTGTACAAACCATTTACCGTCGTACACGGCTCAAGACCTTTCCACCACCCGTCGATTCAATGTATGTCCCAGAAAAACTGAAGAACAAAAAGCACTGGGCTAAAACTGAGGTGACCAAATGGGTTAAAGCAAATGTTAAAGCCGATAATGCTAAAGCTAACAAAAAAATGCCCGTGGCGCGCGATCGCATTCGCACGATAGAAAAGCCGAAGGTCGATCCCTTTGTTGAAGCTGTCGAGCGTTCTGTTCAGGGGCAACTGGTGGCGGAAACAGAAATTCAAAAGCGCAAGCGCATGGTTATCTGGGCATTGCTTATAGCCGTCATTATTGTGGGCGTTTTGATTTGGAGGGCCGTATGATTGAGTATTTTACGGCTCTTTTGATTTCCTATAGTGTACAGGATCAAAAGATTGACACTGCGGTTTGGTTTGAAAGCGAGAAACATTGCGCGTCGGCCATGAATAGCGGAAGTGCAGATGGTATCTACAACCATCTGTACGACCTTTATGGCAATGATATTATGATGACGTGCCAGACTACTGATAAAGTGTCGAGATTAATTAGACCGAGGATTAGACCTGATGGCGGAACTTAGCAATCACCCTCTTAAAAAAGGCATACCGTTAGAAAACTATCGAAAATTTTCTGAAGATGGTTATACTATAGCTGAGACCGCTCGCGCGCTGAACGTATCTCCACAGTGCGTCTACAGCCAAGCGAAGAGGTATAATCTTTCTTTTCGTAAGAAGGACAATCGTGGCGGAAGGAGGCAAACTAAAAATGACTGAAGATAAACGTATTCCATTACATTACTTAGATAAGCGAACTTTGAAGTATTGGAATACAATTGTTGATAATCTTGAAGATACGGCACGAAGAAACGATGCTTCGTCGAGCGCGCAGCAAGACTTATGGCGCGCTCAGGCGCAACTTAAAAAAATAACTTCAAGATGGCGTAATAAGGGTTATCTTGTTTAGATAACTATTTTATCTAATTCTTCTCTGGCGGCAGTGTCGAGCTCTTCTTTTTTAGCTTTGTCCCTAGCCGCTTTATTTTTTTCTTTTTGAACCTCAACAACCTTTAAATCATTTGGTGTAAGGTTCTTAATTTTCCAAAATTCAAACATCATGCGCAATTGACCACCAATCGTGCGCCCTTCAATGAAAGCGACAGCCACCAGCTCCTCGTAGGTTTCCCGTGGAACAAGCACACTTGCCCATTTTTTTGTATCCATGTGACAAAACCCTTATTTTATCTGAGAATATATAAGATTTTATAGAAAGTTCAAGAAAAAAACCCTCGTTTCCGTAAGGATGGAAAACGAGGGCCAAGTGTGAGGTCAATATGTCAACGCGAGAACAAAAAGAACCGCTTTTGACTATTATCGAGCAGTACTTAAACCAGCGTGATTTGCGGATCGAGGTTTAAGTCTCTTTAGTCTCTCCCCAATTTGCTCCAATGTCAATATCGCATTTGTTTGGAATGCATAATGGCATAGAATTCTCCATAATTTCTCGTATTTCTTTAGCTTTTTCCAAGTTTGGCACGCTAAATGCCAGTTCGTCGTGTACTTGGATAAGCGGTAGGTGCCCTGCTTCGTATACTTTGACCCAAGCCGTCTTAGTCATATCTGCGGCAGACGCCTGTATCAAACGATTGAGCGCTTTGTAGGTCATTGCACGCTTTAAACGGGTAGTTGCACCGTGGGCCGCGACTGCTTCGTCGTAAGGCATGGCTTTATGCATATCGAACGTGTCTGGCTCCCAGAGATTAAATCTACACTTTCGCCCCTGCAAGGACCGTATGGATCCGCTGGACCGTCGATCTTCCAATCGACGCTGTACTCCGCCATTGAGCTGCTTTAGAAAAGGCAACTTTGAGTTAAATTGTTTTAAAATGCTTTTGGCTTCATCAACGGACACGTCCAATTCGCCTGCAAGCTTGTTTACGCCCATACCATAAATGATGCCGAGCCCCACGGACTTGGCTGCTTTACGCTTGAGCCCTGTCATTTCTGCAACCATTGTATGGAAATCTGTGTCTGGATCATTTGTATATGCATCCACCATGTCTACGACGCCACTTAACTCTGTTTTGGTGCTTTTGCCGTATGCATCCGCGTAATGAACCGCGATCCGTGGTTCCTGTTGCGAGAAATCTATGGACGCCCATTGCTCGCCCTCTTCGGGTAGAAACAGGCTTCGGATCATTGGCCCCAGTTCTGGATCCCGCGCAGGAATTTGCTGAAGGTTGGGGTTAGACATGGAAACGCGGCCAGAGACCGTACCGCCATCGTCTGATCTAATTTGATTGATATGCCCGTGTATGCGCCCGTCTTTACCAACGAAGCGCAAAATGCCGTCGATAAAGGTGCCATTGATTTTATTATACGATCTTGCTTGTACTATTGCTTGCGGCAGCTCGTGCGGATGGTCGCTTAGGAATTGCTTGGTAAATGACGGGGCGCCCTTTTCTGTTCTGGGATATTCGAGCCCGACTTTATCGAAGGCTTTGGCAATGGATTGCGCGGCCCAGATTTCTACGTCGGTCCCAACACTCTTTTTAATTTTGACCATTAATTCTTTTTCACGTTTCATCACGTGTTGTTTGCTGCGCTCGGCTTTATCCAGATCGACCCGCACGCCCCGCATGGTCATATCGACGAGACACGGTAACAACTTGGTTTCGAGCTCCCAGATATTCCAAAGATCTTCTCTGTTGAGCATTATTTGGAAATGCTCCCATAGTTTCAGGGTCAGTGTTGCATCCTGTTCTGCATACTGCCCGACGAACTGGGCGGGCAGCTTCCACATTTCGCTTTTAGGATCAACGTTAAATTCTTTTGCCGCTTCGACCAGATCTTTTTCGTTTTTCGTTTGACCTAGATAATCGTAGCCCAGCGCGTTAAGGCTGTAGCTAAATCTATTTTCGTCTAACAGATTGGCGGTCATCATAGTATCTATGATACGTCCGTTGACTTCGAAGCCCATTGCTTGGCACCAGCCCAGATCGTATTGGGCGTTATGCATGACCTTGTCGCATTCTGTTTTAAGGTGCGCTTGTAGCCATTTCTTCACAATGCTTTCGTCGATATTGCCGCCGCCAAGATGCCGTGTTGGAAAGTATCCCGACCACCCTTCGGTGGCTATGGCATAGCCAATTACCTCGCCGTCTTTAGTGGGCCAGCCCGGTCCTTTTTGCTTAATATACGGGTCTCTTGTTTCTACGTCTATACATAGAACTTTAGCTTCACGTAGGTCTGGCAGCTCCGAGGGCGGAACCCATTCAGTTTTTGGCGTGAATAGTGGAAATTGCATTTTTGTTGTTTTCATCCTGCTCTCTTTGATTTTTTGTAAATTCTGCACCCAATGCGGAATACCCACATTTATCCACCCATGAATCTAGATGGTCTATGGTTTCAAGTAAGCGACTGGTTTTGACCCAGTCCATCATTAAAGCCACATGTGCGGGGGTTATTTTACCATGACTTAGAAGGGCTGCACTTAATATGAGGTTCCAGCCGTCAGCAATGCGCTCATGGTTTTCAAATGCATCGCCATAATCTTTTGCGCGGTCTCCGTTTACTAGGTTGTCTGCCTTGTTTAAAATTTGTTTACGATTCATCTTCTTTCTCCCTTGGTAAGTAGACCATGACAAAAGTTCCACACTTTGGACAACTCAGGTTTGTTTCCATAATATGCTCTGGATCGTCTTCACAGTCGTGATCCCCACCCCAGATAAGTTCAGTTTTACAGTGCCAACAGTTCATATTATATAACTCCTTGTTACGTCTTCAGGTTCAACGATGTATAAATTTTGTCTTGTTCTTGTAACGCCGACGTAAAACACACGGTGAATATCGTCGCCGCGCTCTTTTAATGCGGCTGTTGTTAAATCGGTAAACAAAACAACGTTGTCAGCCTCTCCACCTTTTGCCCCGTGGATCGTGGATAGTTTTATGCGAGGCACGGCATTAAACTTTTCTTTCCTGCGCAAGAGCGACGTAATGTATATTTGATCAACCATTGGCAACTTATCCATTGCCTCATGCCAGATCATGGTATCGTTTGCTCCGAGGCCGTATTGTAGCTGCAAAGTCGGCAGATCAAAAACTTTGTCTTTATCGTGGACACTAAACCGTTTGAAGCCCCGCGCAATGCGCACCCCGTTTCCTGTCATATAATCGTATATTGCCTGCGCGGTATCACAATCTATCTGATGCCCTTTTCGTAGACGCTCCCACCCATTAACAGCGGTGCTTATCTTCTCGGATATGGATCGGTGGCCGTTACGCTCAAAAAGGTATCCGTCGTACTTAAGCTGCGTTGCTACGCTAGACAGCATGTAGTTTGCTTGCGCTAACACGAGCCAATCTCCCTCGGACATGTCAACTTCGGAAACACTGTAGATGCGTTGTACTTTTCCTGTTTCTTTTCGGGGCAAATACTTCTTCGGAAATCTATTTTGTATTCTAGTAGATATGCTCTCGGCAACTTTGTGTACTTCTGCGGGTATACGATACGACTGCTCAAGCACTTCAGAACCGCTTGGCAAACCTATAAAATGATCGACGTCTGCGCCTGCCCATTTATAAATGGCCTGATCGTCATCCCCCGCAGCATACATGCTCTTTGCCCTTTTATCCAAAGCATGCGCAATGTCCCACTGTAACGGGGATAAATCCTGAGCTTCGTCCATGAAACATAAATCAAACTCTGGGCAGTAATTGATGGCATTGTCTACAAATTCAACCAGCATATCCGTGTAGTCAATCAAACCATGCGCGTTCTTGTAGTCGTGATACGCTCGGTTAACATAATCCACCGTCATCCAGTCTTCTTCTAAACTGCTGCAATTGTATTCGGTTCTTAGGCTTGTTTTCTTCAGCCGTGACAAATTGATTAACCCTATGATGGGATGGTCTGACGTTATGAGCCCCACGTCGTCGTCGTCCAACGCTGCCGATCTTATCGTAAGTACTATGCCAATCTTATTTGATAGCTCGTCAAAATGCTCTCTCTGCATGAGCTGGTTTTCTTTAATGCCTAACATCATATAGGCCAGAGAATGCAACGTCCTAAAATACGGAAGGTCTTTGTCAGGGTTCAGGTCAAAGCGCCGTGCGGCGCGTTCCTTGGCTTCATATGCAGCTTTTCTGGTAAAAGCTAGGAACGCAATATTGCTGGGCTCTGTACCGCCTTGAATGGCTGTATCTACCATGTTTAACAGGGTTGTTGTTTTGCCCGTTCCCGGAGGGCCGAATATACGAAACATTAAAACGGTGCCTCGTTATTTGCCCCGAAGTCAGGGGTATCCATAACAACGGCTACGTTATCAAAAGAGGGAATGACCCATACGCGCACGGCTTTGCCTTTGATCTTTACGACGGTGCTTTCTCCGTTTCGATCCCGTAGGCGCTGGGCAATCTTGTGGGACTTGTACTCAAAGAATTTGTTTTTACGCAGATGCGCTTCAAAGTCTTTTAACCTAAAATACGTGCGGCCTTCGTCGTCGTCTGTAAAAGGTCGGCGCAATAATATTTCTTCCCTGACTTCTGCCTGCTGCATTGTTGTACAGAACTCTTCCAGATAATCATAGAACTGACCGTCAATCGACGCATCCTCGGACACTTCTACTATGGCGCCCTCGGTTTCTGTCATATCCATGAGCAACTGATTAATCCTAGCTTCCCATTGTTCCTTGCGCGCGGTTCGCGGTAGATGGTTCAACTGCTCTACACAAGACCGCTGAAATTGGCTCTGGTTCATCAACGCTTCTGTGTCGAGCTCCAGAGGCTCCCCGTTAACGTCCATAAACCATACTGGTGGGATAGAGTTGTATTTGCGAAGGTTCGCGATTGTAGCCCCTGATACAGCCGCTCCTATGCCATGTTTCCTAGTTCTACATAGCTCCGCATTACAATAACTGTTGATGGGAGCGTCTTTGCATTTAAACGCATAATCTTTTTTCTGAAGCTGCTTAGCAACGATGTTGACTTCGCTCAACGGCAAGGGCGGATCCAGATACTGCATATTATAAGTCAAGATTTCTGCCTCCCAGCTATCGGGATATGCTTTGCGCAGATAAACGCCCAGATTAAACAAGCCGTTGTTACGCCCACCTTCGGAAATACGCTGCTTAGCTAGTAGCTGTAGGCATGGCGGTCCGTCGGGTAACAGCTCATCCGCCTTTTCTTCTACTGTTAGCGCAAGCAGCTGCTCGCGTGTTTGCACATGCTCTTTGTGTAATTTAAAGAAGTCTTCCAGATCCGCCGCAGCGCCATCGTCATTAAACGCGTACCGCAATCCCATTTCCTGATCATAGTAGGGTAAGTTAAGGAAGTTCCCTACATCCCCCCGATCCAGAAACAATTTTACTTGCTTTGGAAACACCTCTGATCCGCCATAGCCAAGAGCCGCAGACATGTGATTTAGAACATCCTGCATTTCTCTGGCGGGCACCCAGTCGTCTACAAAGATAAACAGGTGGGCGCCGCCTGATTTAGATCGGCATACAATTAAAGGCAGCTTTATTTTTCGAACCCGCTCAATAATCTTTTTGTGGTCAAGCGGGTATTGATCGACGTCGATACAACCCCACTTAACTTTGTTTTCTTCATTAATCGGAATAATACCAACGCTTTGGCCTTTGCCAGATAAGTGGCCTTCCCAAAGCTCCGTGGTCCGTTCTTCACGAACGACAGTGGCTTTCCCTGTGTTTTTGCCGTTTGCCTGCTGTTTATTTATTTTATACGTGCCAAAGGCTTGCTTTAGGCCGTCAAATATTTCGGCAAACTTTTTTGCGTCAGACATTTTAACCTCAAGAGACAATTAGGGTCGCAACTAAGTGCGACCCATTAAAATTAGAACGGTATGTCGTTGCTACCGCTGTTTTCGTCATCCTGAGAATGTTTAACGTTTACATCACCCGCTTTTATAGATTGAGCAAATTGCTTTGCCTGCCCATAAACAGCGACCTCGTCTACTTGCTTATCTAAAGAAATGTCCCAGCCGTGCCATGCACCTTTGCTGTTTTCCTCCTTCACAGACTTAAGACTATACACGTGACTAAACCGAGGCATTTGAAACGGCTTGCCGTCTTTACCTGTAGCCATGCGTCCCTGCACCATAGAATTCCACTTACGTGATTTCTTAAGTTGAGTGGACTTCATTGCAATCAAGGCAGGCTGCGCAGTCCCTTCTTTGTCCATAACCAATACAAAATGCTGATGAGTATCTTCAATATACGTCCCGTCTCCGCCTTTGACATAATCACGATTATCTTCTTTTGATCGTTCTGTATCGGGACGCTTTTCATCTGGAGTAAAGATATTAACAGGAGCGCCAGTTCCAGAGCCGCGTGGCGCCCATTCAATAAATCGACGTTGATACGCGCACGGAATAACCTTGACGCCATCTTTTCCTGCAAACAATTCTCCAGTCACCGTATTATAAATGTCCCCTTTGCGAGCATCTTCTAACTCATCAAGCAGAGGATCGAGCCCAGACAATATTTTGAGAAACGGTAATGCAAGATCGTCTTGAGTAATATTTTCATTACCAACACCCGCATCCTCTTCGAAGATGGACATGTCAAATGCCGCAACATCTGTCTTTCTTTTCGTTGCTACTTCCTTACCAGCCATTATATTTTTCCTTTCTTAATAACTGCGCGCTCTCCTACAAAAGCACCAAATAAATCCATAGGGAATGAGTCCCCATTTTCTACACGTTCACGCACCCACCCTCGTAGAGTGGAGCTGTGCACGCCTTCTTTCTGTTCAGGCACTAAACCCTTTCTGCTGATATCTGATAAAAGCTCTGCGGCTTTTTTATCTTCGCCTCTGCCGAAACTGCAAGATACGACATTCTTAATAATGTCGGAATGATTGTTGTCTCGCAGCCATTCAAATGCTTCTTCTTTCTTTGTCGCGGGAATAGCGGCGCCGTATAAAGGTTTTACTTCTACCTTACCCCCATCCGCTAATGTAAAAGAGGAAACTCCGAGCTCTGTAAGCATTGACGGCATATCTTCATCCGTTAACTTCAGTAACTCTTTCTTCTTTTCCTTAAGATATGTGTCGATCTTTTCGATCTCTTCTTCGGTTTCCCGAATTCTTTTTGCTATTTCAGCAACTGATTTCAGCCCTTCACCTGATACGGTTTCAATGCTGTCGGAAGACGCATCGTCTTCCATTAAACTTATAATGCTACTCATGTAAGCTCCGTGTTCCGTGTTTCATGTTTCGTTATCAAAGAGGTTTGTAGCCTCTTGCCATCTTATATATTTCTATATAACGTAAGGTGTCAAGGAGAAAAGAAAGATGTATGAATTTAAGACTGAACCATACGAACACCAAAGGCAAGCATGGAAAGAGTCTTGGCGTAAAGAATACTATGCTTTGTTTATGGAAATGGGCACAGGAAAGTCCAAAGTTGCTATAGATACTATGGCTGCTTTGTTTGAGGCAGGGGAGATAGACACTGCTTTAATATTGGCCCCCAAAGGAGTTTATGACAACTGGATTCAAGGCGAAATACCCACTCACCTGCCAGACCGAATCAAACATAAAATACTCCGTTGGCAACCAATGGTGTCTAAAAAGTTTTTACAAAAGCTCAAAGATTTTGCTATACCCAAGTTCCGCGAGCCAGAAACTTTGCACATATTTGTTATGAACGTGGAAGCCTTTTCATCTGGCAAGGGCTCCGAAACGGCGTTAGATTTTCTTAAGCTTAATCCAAAAAGCATAATGATTGTGGACGAAAGCACCACTGTAAAAAATAGACAAGCGCAGCGAACCAAAAACATTATCAAATGCGGCAGGCTTTGTAGATACCGTAGAATTCTGACAGGCTCGCCCATTACAAAAAGCCCTATGGATTTGTTTAGTCAATGTGATTTTTTGGAAGAAAAATGTCTGGGGTTCAATTCGTTCTTTGCCTTTCAAAGCCGCTACGCGGTCATACAGAAGCGAATGATGGGGGCTAGATCATTTAACGAAGTAGTCGGTTATCGGCGCTTAGACGAGCTCACAGAGAAGCTGGAACCCATTAGCATGCGTGTTTTAAAAGAGGATTGTCTGGATTTGCCGAAAAAGATTTATCAGGCGCGTATTGTTCATCTTACTTTAGACCAGCGCAAAGCATATGACCAAATGAAAAAACATGCGCTTGTTCTTCTCGAAAACGGGGAGCTCACAACGACGCAAAGTGTGCTTACTCAGATTATGCGTTTACAACAAATAACCTGTGGGCACCTTAAAACAGACGAAGGCGAAATGCTTAACCTTAAAAGTAACAGATTAAATGATCTGTTAGATGTTGTTGAGGAAGTTAACGGCAAAGCTATTATCTGGGCAACGTGGTCACACGATATTGTCGAAATTACAAAAGCTCTTAAGAAAAAATATGGGGAGGACGCTGCCGCGTGCTACTACGGAGAAACCCCTCAAAGCGAACGGCAACAGATTGTAAACACGTTTCAGGACGAAAACAATCCGCTACGTTTCTTCGTTGGGCAACCAAAGACAGGTGGTTATGGCATTACGCTTACCGCTGCCACAACAATGATTTACTTTAGCAACAGTTACGATTTAGAGATACGGCTTCAATCAGAAGACCGAGCTCACAGAATAGGGCAGGAAAAGCCTGTAACCTACATTGATTTACTTGCAGAGAAAACAATCGACGAAAAGATAATACAGGCGTTGCGTAACAAAATTAATCTGGCAGGCCGTGTATTAGGTGAAGATGCAAAACAATGGTTGCTTTAGTTACCAAACAAAGAGCCAATGCCCGCCTTAGTTCCTTGCTGGCGTTCTTCAATCAACTTCGCAATAGGGTCATCTGGAAATACCGTTGAATATTGCGTTCTCTGGTTATTATTACCTGTACCACTGGGGTTAGCCACGGGAGGAGTTGGCTGGAGTGGTACAGGCTTTATCGGCGCCGTCTGGGGAGAATCGTTTGACACCGAAGACAAATAATTTTCAAGTTCTTGTTGAGACGGCATTTCTGCGGCTTCAGCCATAGAGCCCAAATTGACATTTGGAAATGTAAATTCTTCCATATTTTCTTCTATTTCTTCACGAGAGGGCACAAATCCTGCGTTAAATAGGTACGCGCGCAACCGACGATCTAAACGCATTTTTTGATTATTTGTTTTTCCCTCAACGCCTCTAGCTAATATTAGAGACATTAATTTGGGATCTTCTGCGGCTTGTACCAAAAGATCGCCCATATATTTCTTTGGCATGTAAATAAAACGGTTTCTTGCTTCTTGCGCAAAGAAACCCGGCACTTGTATGGATCCTGTCATGCCCAAGTTCTGCGCAACTTGAGAACCAGTACGCGCACCAATGACACGAACAACAAGGTCTCGTAGGCTATCTGGCACATCTTCAGGCGTAAGTTCTTCGGCTTTTCCACTTTGCAAACGTCTTTCAATAAAAGACATTTCATTTAACAAAGTATTGAAACGTGTGGCTTCACCATCTGAAAACATGCCTTGCTTGCGCATAAGGGTAAGCAACGAGTCTTTGCCGCGAGCCAAGGGTTTTGTAAAGTAATTCTTGTAAGCTATCAAACTGCCTTCGCCCTCACCTTTATGCAAGCCTGAATAAGCGTGGGCATGATCGAAGATTGCGGAGCGTAGTCCTTTAAAAACATTGTCTCCAGCGCGTCTTGATGCCAACATCAAAGCATTCATGTTTTTTGAAGGTGTGGACGTTCTGTTGTTTGGATCCCCAATAATTGTACCAATTACGTCGCCGGGTCGTTCGTCTTCGCCAAGAAACTTTCCAAAAGCTAATTGATTTTTTAAATTCTTTTGAAATAAACTGTTTTCGTCCGTTGTGTCTTTTAATATTTTTTGAGCTAAAACAGCTTCTCCCAACTCCTCTTTTAGCGAAGGAAACCGTGATAGAGCAGCATCGTTTTTATTCATCCAACCTGTCAAACCGTTCATGTTAACGCGGTCAGTTTGCGGATTATAAAATTGTGACACGGCGCTTCGCAGCATTGTTTCTTGAGCCGCTAAAACGGTGCCTAATTCTTTTGAGGAAGTCTCAGCAAATTCTTCACCAACATTTTTAACTAAAAACTCCGCCGCGTCCTGTAACTGAAGCAAGTTTAAATTTGTTGCATTAACACTACCACCGAGCACTTTGTCTTTCAGAAGTTCGGGAGGTATCCTATCGCTTCCTGTTCCTTTTTTCGACAAGACACTTCCCGCAAAACTTCTTGTAAAAACATCATTGAAGGTTTTGCTGTAATTAAAGGCGTCTTTTAATCTTTGTTGATTTTCTGTCAACATCGTGCCTTTTACTTTGCCCTCAAGGTTTAAACCTAAATCATCTAAGGCCGCTTCTGCCATTTTCCCATAAAAGTGTGCGTTTCTATATTGTCCAGCAGCAATCGAGTCTCGTGTGTAAGCCAACATAGTGCTTCTAAACTTCATTAAATCCCCAACGGTGACATCGGGATCTGCTTGAAAAGGATTCATATCCTGAAAAGTAGGCGCCATTTCACCACTAGCTTTTTGTTCAAGCCTAAAGTCTGCTATTTGTTGTATCTTGGCGTCGTCTACTTTTTTTAAAGCTTGAGCGTAGTCAATCATTTTTTCTGCATATGACGCTATTCGATTACGTTCTATTGCCGAATATTGATTCCCGTAGCGTTCTTCAACACCGTAAACACCTTTTTCGCGATATTTTGCCGACGTTCTTGAAAGATCTCTAATTAAGTCGTTCCAAGGAGCGCCCGTCTCTTCTTTCATCTCATTAATGACTTTTACCAAGTCATTGTCCTGTCTGGAAAGAAAACCACCAATTAAATTGTTTTCAACTTCTTCTTGAGTATGGCTATACTTCTGTGACCAATCTTCCGCCGTTTGTGAAAATTTATTCGCACGATCTTGCAGGGTTTTAATTTCATCTTTGCTCTCGTTATACCCTTTAGTGTAATCGTCTACTTGATCTACATCTCTACCCGATACACGACCAACAAACTTCGTAATTAAAGAAGGCAAAGGCTCTTCGGGCAAAACCTCCCTCTCCATAATTCGATCAAATGTTATAATGATGTTAGTTGGATTTGCACCATCTCTTTGATCGACTTTTTTGTAAAGAGCTTTTTCTTGCTCTCTTGCCAGTGTCATTACACGACCAATGCTGTCGCCGATGATTTGACCCGCCTTTGCCCCTTCATCTTCTGAAGTTGATAGGGATCTAGCAGCAGTTTCCATTGCATCGGATAATGCGGAATCTAGTAAAGAGCTGAGGGTTGTTTCATAGTTTTTTAATTGTATTTCTGAAGCAAGAGCCAAAGCCTCTGGATCGTCCATTTGAACCAAAAGATCTGTAATCATGCTCATCGCTTGAGCGTTCTGCTCAACCGCCCTTTTTGCCTTTGGAGAGGAGCGCTTGCTTCTAATCAACGCATTGTTAATTAAAGCTAAGGCAGGACTTTGTGCTTTTAATGCGGATCTAATCTTGCCGGGCTCTACGTTTAATTGTCTAGCACGCGTTTGTAATTCTGTTTCGCTTAAATCAGACAGCGCTTTAGAAACCTGCTCAGGATCTTCTCCAAAATCCTCTAATATTTTTACAAGTTGCGCCCCTAACTTTGCTTGTCTTGAACCTTCTCTGCTACCACTAATAAAGCTTGTTATAGATTGTTTAATTGGATTATAAAGCAACGTAGCATAGTTGGCAGGGTTCCCTACTGTGCCACCAAACAGTTCAGCACCAAATCTTTTAAGGGTATTGCCGGGGTCGGACTGCTCTGCCAAAGCACCTAATGTTGATGCCGAGGTTAATGAACCAACTTCATAAGCACCAAAAGCACCGGGACTACGTCTAGCCGTATCCAAAATTTTATCAAGGGGCGTAACGCTTACTCCCGGTTTTACTCCCCTGCTTTTGAGATAATCGTGTATAAAAATACTAGTGCTTTGTAGAGGCTGTTGTGCGGCTAGTCTGTAAGGAGCGACCACCATTGGAATACCCGCACCCATTGACTCTCCAAAAGCTTCTGCGCCAACGTTTGTATATTCTTCATCGTTTAAAAATATTGAATTTAAACCTTCAGCAAAGATAAGACCTGTCAAAGCTCCGCCAATCACCCCGACAGGTCCGAAGGGGGCGCCTGCCATCGCACCAGTGACCATGCCTGAACCTTGCCCTAAGCCCCGTAAAAGACCTCTAGTGCCTGCTGCGGTGGGATCGTCTTCAACATCTGCAAGATAAGTAATAACGTCGGTTGGACTAAGACCAGATTCATACGCTGCGTCTAAATCGTACCCTGTTTCTTGGCTTAGATAAGACGCAATGTCTTCATCCGTTAAACCCTCTCTACGAGCCTGACCGTATCCAAAAGGTATCTTTTCACCAAATGACGTAATTATTTTTTGTTCTTCTGCCATTAGTCTCTCGTGGTGTCTGTGTTGTTTGTTTTTCGTTTATCGAATTTAGATGGATCTACCCCTACTTTTTTACCGCCTCCGATTCCAACTAACAAGGCGTCGTAAGCCTGAATAATTGCCTCTGATTGAAGAATCGCATTTTCTGCGGAGGCTCGCTCACTCGGATCAACAATTGTAGTAAGATCTCCTTGAGCCTTATCCACTTCCCTTCTAAATAGTGTAATTAAGGCTTGCACCTCTTTGGCCGCTTTTTGTTTTGTGCCAGTAAGAGCCTTACCTTTTGGAAGTGTTGTAGCAAACTGGTTAACTGCTTCTTGTGATCTGCCGGGCACAATATTTCTGAAAGCTATTTTTGCACTTTCATTAAGCGTATTCAGCTCAGTCAAAGCGGTTTCCGTCTGCTCTGCGGGTGCATTAATGTCGAGCAGTCCCGCGCCAAGGTTTACCATATTTCTGAAGAAGGCGGCTGTACCAAACGCAGCTCCTCCAAATTTCTCTAACGCAGAATTATCTGCTGTAGAAATAGGTTGAGGAGGAGGGAAACGAATTGTAGTTGAGAGCCCTAAACTAGATCTTAACTTTTCGGCATTTTCCACGAGAGGTGGTACAGGAGTGCTTACGGTAGCGCCCGGCTGTGGTTTAATATAATCATTGATGGCACGTTGAATCTCCGCCACGGTATCAGGGTCTAGCGTTTCGTCCCCGCTTGCGTATCGACTCATTAAGGCAGTGTCCTCTAGGAGGCTGCGCTCTGATTTTGTTTTAGAAACTAATTTCGCGTTTCCTGCTTTAAGTATTGCATCTTCTTCCTTCGAGCCTTTTCGGACGGTTTGGATCGTACCGTCATCCAATTCATACATAATAGTATCTGCATCAGCGCTGTCCCTGTTATATAGATATTCGTCGTACTTTTTCTTACGCTCTTCGGCACTAAGTTCTTTGCCCAACGCGCGCTCTTCTTTAGCAATTTGTCTAAGGAAAGCTCTGTCTTCTGCTTTAACGGTATAACCTTGCTGCCTAAGTTCGGCTTCGATTGTTCTTGCCACTTCGCGATCTTCTTTAAAAATAAGGTATTTTTGTTCGCGTTGTTCTTTATTCAAGACTCTTTCAAGATCTCGCTCTTCTTGAGCAATTTCTCTAACAAAATCTCTGTCTTCTGCGGCTACGATAAAACCTTGCTGTCTGAGTTCTTGCTCTATATCGCGCTCTTCTTGGCGGTCTTCCTTAAGTTCTTGATAGCGTTGTGCCCGCTCTTCTGCACTTAAAGTTGTTTGTAATTTTCGTTCCTCTGCCGCAATTTCTCGTAAAATTTCTCGATCTTCAGAATCAAGAGTTCGTTTTAGCAACCTTTCTTCCGCGGAAACTTCCCTACCCTCTGCGCGCGCTTCCGCTGCAATCGTAGTATCTAACTGCCGTAATTCTCTTTCAATTTCATCAACTTTGGATCTTTCTTCTTTAGCAATCTGAAAACGTTCATCTCGTTCGGCGTCAGTAAACTTATAACCCTGAGCTCTTTCTTCTGCTGCAATTTTGATTAACTCCGCACGATCCTCATCTTCAATTCTAAATCCTCTTGCCCTAAGTTCTTTTTCAATTTCTTGAGCAACAAGAATTTCTTGTTTCTGGTTAAAAACTTTCATTTGTGATTTATCTGAAAGTTGTTGCTTGTAGGCTGTTGGATCACCAGAATAGCCGTCTTCGTTTCTTAATTTATTGTACCGTTCACGTTCTTCTGGTTGCGATAAATCAAAAGTAATTACACCGTCCGCGCTATACAAATTAATCTGTTGAACATCTGGATTTCTAAACTTATCTATTGCGCTTGCGTCCATCAAATCAACAAAACCAGCTCCAACAGCCGCCTTGTAATCCTCTGCATTGTTTACATTAACAGCAATAATTTGAGTTGGATCATTAAGGTTGATCATTGATTTCATCGACGCGCCTTTTGGCGGAACTTTTTCTCTTATACGAGCATCAGGATTTGCTTTTTGAAAAGCTTCATAATCGCTTTGTGTCGATAACGGCTGTGTTGCGATAATGTTTCCCTCGGAATCTAGCGCCTCAAACATTTTACCAATAGGTCGATTAGCCGCTGCTTGTGCCGCCGCTTTATCTCGTTCTAACTGTGAGGCGCCTGCATTAAGAGCCGCGAGCCGCGCTTGTCTATCCGCCTGATCTGCTTGCGCTCCTATAGTGCCGAGTTGCGTGCCAAGACCCGTGGTCGCCGCTGCCAGTTGCGCGGCGGGGGACAACCCACGAACGTCCTGACCTTGCGCTCCAACACCAGAGGCAAAGCGACCCGCCGCATCTGATATAGCAAAAAGGGCTTGCGCTTGAGACATACGTTTAGCGTCGTCTCCACTACCCAATACTTCTTGATAAAGAGGTAAATTTGCTTCGTAATAAGGTCTGACTTCGCCGCCGTTGGCTAGGCGGACGGCGCCGCCTTGGTTAAAATTTTCGGGTGGAGTGTTGCCCGCCCCCGCCATCATAAGAGAACCTACGCCGCCACCCATTGCAGTAGCATCACCTTCGGAGGTTTCCATTTCTATGTCGCCAGCTAAATTTTTGACTAGATCACCGATTCCGCTGTCTAGAGCCCCTTCTTCTGTTAACATTAAGGTGGGCTGCACCATTGCTAAAACAGATTCAGGAGTTTGCATGGCGTCCTGCTCGCCAACATAAGAAGCTAATTCCCGATACCGATCCTCTACGGGACGATCATTACCCCGTATTGCGTTAATAACTTCTTCAGGAGATTCGGCCATGTCCAAACGCTGTTCTGTATTGGCCATATAATCTTGCGCCATCATTTCTGCTTTATTGCGCATTCCCATCTCAGCAGACATAATTCCTTGGGCGTTTGGATCTTCCATTGGTGGGGCGCTTGGCATTGGCGGCGGGGGCGCCACATCGCCTCCCATTTGTCTAAACAAGGGACGATCCATAACGGCACCGCCCATATTATATTTAGCCGCTAATTCAGGGCTCATTCTTTGTTGGACAAGCTCAGGTAGTTTTGAGAAGCCTTTGTATTTTGTAGGTACGTTCATTAAAATAACCCCGCTCTGTTTGCGCCTGCTGCGGCGGACAAACCCTGTATACCTAAACCAAGAGCTGTTTGAAAAGGTGAAACTTGCGGCGCCGACGCCGCAGTCAATGTAGAGGACCCTGTCGGTGTGCCTGAATAGATGTCAGAAAGAAACCCATATTGTTGGTAAGGTTGTGTGTATCTTTGTACATTTGTAAGTCTCGCCGCATCAAGCGCAGATTGATCTACACCCCTCTGCAATCCGCCCGTCGCTAAGAGGTTTTGCATATCGGAACCTTGCAAGTTCTGTAATATCTCACCTAAACCAGCCTGTTGAACACCTAACTGCCCCATCATTTGAGATCCTTGAAGCTGGCGTTGTCGGGCGTTTTCAAAACCGGACATGGCCGCTTGTTGCGCTTGCTGATAACCAGCGGCTCTCATTTGAGCAGCGGTCCGCCCTTGTTGATCTAATATATTACGGCCTATTTCTGCTCTTTCTATTCCTTCGCGGCTACCGCCAAAAGCACCGGCCCCAACAGCTCTTGCTGCCGCTTGATTCTGTTGCATTTGACCCGCTCGATTAATGTCGCCCATTGCCTGCTGCACAGCAACATTTTCATAGGGATTGAAATAAGCACCGATTCTTGTACTGGGGTTAAACTCAGAAGCAGCGCCCGTCAGACTAGCAATGCCTGACCCTATTGCACCGGAACCCTGCTGAATAAACGGTTGATACGACCCAACGCCTGTTTGAGCCGCCTTGATAGCAGCTTGCTCATTACCTGTTAAGCCCGCCACCTGATAATCAGGCATTTGCGTGCCCGACGCAATACGGTCTTTTGTGAACTGTTGTACGTCTGCTAATAAACCTAAACGGTAAGCCTCAATTGCGGGATCTTGTTTTGCAATCTGTATGGAGGTTGTTGTGCTCATGCCCTTGCCCCTCCTTCAAATCTAGACATTAAATCATACATTTTTTTAACACCCGCTTTTCTACTTCCATTACCTAGCCCACGAACAGCACGAGCCGTCATAACAAATTCGCCATCTGAAAGCATTGCAGGGACGTCATCAGAAGTTTCTGTGCCCGCTCCCGCAATTGCTCCCAAACGCCGAGGAAAATTTTGCATCTCCCCACCCGCCGCTGCCGATACGGGAGGTATATTAAAAATAGGTCGTTTTAGATAATTTGATGCAATTTTAAAATCTTCGTCAGGGTATTGTTGAAGAACATCTTCTTTTCCCACATAAACCGGAGGATTTACGGGAACGCCTACTCGATATTTTCCTTCGTTTTCTTCCAATCTTTTTTCTGCGGTGTCGTTGGGATCGTACCCCGCAACATTTAAATCGCTTTGGTCAGGTGGATCAAAAGCGCCGAGAGCCGCAGCCCCTGCGCCGCCTGCTAAGGCAAGCTTACCATATTGCTGCATGAAGGTCGGCGTCGCCGCTTCGAACATTTTAAATTTCTCAGCGGACTTAAGTGCATTAAACGCGTCTGTTCCCATTGCTTGTTTCGCCGCTTCAAAGTTAGCCTGCTGCAAACTGGAGGCATCAGGCGTTAAATAATTATAAAAGTCTTTTCCTGATTGAACTGTTTTATTTACAGCATCCCCTACGAAATTAGAGCTGCTGCCAGCAGCTCGGTCGGCTGCTTGCTGAGCAAGTTCCCCACCAATAATAGGTTGACCCGTTCCTCCGAGCATACCTTTTGGCATACCAAACTGCTCCAATCCTTGACCGAAGGATCCACCTTCCATTGTCATGCCTTTAAAGCCCGCCGTCAAACCCCCTATAGCGCCACCAATTAAAGCAGATTTAAGACTGTCTTTGACGCTCTTTCCCTGCATTAAGGAGCCGAGGCCCGCGCCTAACGCACCAGCACCTATAGAGCCCAAACCCGGCGCTATGGCATTGATTGCAAAAGGTAAAATTACAGGAGCAATTTTCTTAACAACGTTAAAAGCTTTTTTCGTTAGTTTTTTTACGCCAGATACAAGTTTTTTGAGAAAAAACTCGGACTGCCCCGTAAAGGGATTTATGCTATTGTTTTCATTACCAACAATATATCTTGCCATATCAACGTCGGAGTTTTTAAAACCTTCCGCAAGTTTTGATGCAAGCTCTGGGTTTTCTTCTAAAATTTCTGGAGAAACAACAAGCTCCCCAGTTTTGGCATGAATAAGTTTATCGTCACCGTTTCTACCAAAAGAAACCATTTTTTGCGCAACTTCGTCAAAAGAATTTAAACCGCTTTGCTGACCAAACGCTAAGGTTCTGTCATCAATCTCATCTAAATTAGATGAAAGAAAGGAAGCTAGACCCCCGTTGGGTAAATTGATCACATCAACAGCGGACATTAACTCTCTCCTGATATTTGTTCTGGCATAGTAACAATTATTACTGTACTCCGCTTTTCGCTTCCTGTCCATGACTCTCCGCAATCCGGGCAATTTCCGTCAGGGTAAGAAGCAATTTCTTCTGGCGTGTCCACTGCATTATTACAGTTTACACATTCCACTGTATCAGAACTTGAAGAAGGTTTCCACCTGCTTCCGTCTGGCATAATAAGTATGTCTGTCATGATATCACCACCGTTACTGTTCCTATTGCTGACGTGCCCACGTTTGTTGTGACGGGCGTTGCGTTTGCACGTTTGATCTTTACAAAACCATTGTCCTCAAAAAGATCGCCTTCTTCTAAAATACTAACTACACTTACGTTCGGCATGTTAGGTATGTTTAAAAGTGGGTTCCTAGTCTCATCTATAAAGTTGTCCAAGGACCGCGCTAATTGATTCACATATGCAGAGTCATATTGTAGAGGGGCAATTGGAATAATAGATCGAACAATCTTTCTACTCATCGACGACCGTCCGGTCTAGCATCTAATCTAGGTGCGCCCAGCCTCCACTTTACTCCAGTCGTATCACTTTCAACCTTTAGGTTTACTTGTCTTCCACGCAATCTCATTTGAACTTGGTCCGTGTAGTTGTCCGTTCCTGAAACAACAGACGAACGAACCACATCGCCGCTTACACTACCTTGCCCCGCTGCGCTACCGCTATAGTTTCTTGCGCCCATACTAAATGTAACCTGTGGTGCCGCTGCTGTAGACGACTCAAAGTTTAAATCTGGAAGCACCCTGTTAATCAACATAAACTGTTGCCCGTCGCCAATGTCAAAGTCCGAAGACTGAATGAACGCATTGACAGGTATAGCAGGGGTTTGGCTTCCATCGTCCAAACCAAACTCGTGGTTATAAAGAATGCCATCTGTTCCGGGGCTCTGCGGATATAATCTAGAACCCGAAGCCCTGTCGTTCCAAGCTGTTCTTGCAAGAGTGCCGTAATACCAAGTCTTCTCTAGGTAATTGTAGATCACATACCGATCTACCTCGGTGCTCCCTGCGGAACAGTAATACCACCAAACCTCTGAGTTGCTCGATAGGCTCCCTGCAAAGAACTTAAATGATTGCTGGCGGTTAATGTCGTCAAACACGTACTGTCTTACACTGCATGGTATGGGATTTATCCTACCATCATAAACGTAGAAGTTTTCCTGACCCATCCAAAACACTAAATCATTTACACTAATGGCTGTGTTTGGCCCTGCAATACGAACGTTTGTACCAAGGATTGCTGTACCGAACGTATACGGAGGACCAATAAACTGTACACTGTGCAAACTGTTTTCTGTGAATACAAGAATCTGTCGCGTTGTTCGAATGGCTGTAACAATTTCCGACCCTTGCGATAAACGTATATCTCCAGCAGTATTTGTAGCCGTAGGCGTCCAATCCAAAACACTTTCTTGGCTAGACCAGCGTATTAACAAAGGATCGAATGTGGTACTGCCTAAAGGGTTAGATCCAAAGCACAGGACGTGTCTGTCTGTATCAGATACCATAACTCTTCGAACAGTTGTTGGAACATTAGACGCACCAGATACAGTACTTAAATCAGCCAATCTAGTAGTCTTACCGTTTGTAGCATCCCAGTAATAAAGCCTACCGTCCACTAGGTTAACCACAAGATCCTCGCCCCATGAGTCCGAGAACCAAAGACGTAGGTTTTGTCCAGCTAACGACCCTGCACCAGATCCCCAAGTAAAACGGCCCCAAGTTCCTGCGCTCCAACCATTACCCAATAGCGTTGTATCAAG
>Ga0208157_1000164_pt1 | contig 42015 bp, 38 predicted proteins | sample 5_EtaG_FD_184077 | JGI IMG/M metagenome (GOLD analysis project Ga0208157, IMG submission 184077) | Marine viral communities from the Subarctic Pacific Ocean - 5_ETSP_OMZ_AT15132 metaG (SPAdes) (version 2) | ecosystem: Environmental > Aquatic > Marine > Oceanic | place: Pacific Ocean | collected...
AGCCACTTTTGTAAATAGAGAATCTATTTATTTCTTGTTGACCACCGGCGTACATAGTTTTAAATGGTAGCTCAAATACTTGAGTACCTTGTTTACTTTGCCAATCTTTAGTGACATCTTTTATACCGAGAAGATCGAATATCGCTCTTGCTTCGTGTATACTTGTTATTTTATTTTCCATATTATTTAATATTTTAGTGGTTCTGGCAGGTATTTATCATACAAATCATCAGCTTCTTTGCCAAAACCTGCTTCTTTTAACGCTTTTATTACTTCAGTTATAGAATACCAAGCGGATTTACCTTGCTCGTATACACTATAATCATCACTATATTGGTAAAACCAGTCGTGATCTTGTAGTAATTTCTCTAATGTTTGTAATTTTGTATTCATATTATTATTATCTTTACTCATTCGTATTTGATTTGTGACTGAGGTAGGATTCGAACCTACACTCCATACCTTAGAAGGGTATTGCTTTATCCAGTTAAGCTACTCAGCCGTATTTAGTCTACTTCATCGCAGTTTTGACACTCAGATGATACTAAAAGACCATCTACGTAGTGCATTACTTGTGGTTCTTGTGTTATAGTAGCACAAGAGGTAGCTAAAATTAGTAAAATAAATAGTAATTTCTTCATATTATTTAATTTAGTGGTTAGTAATTCCGTTAGTTTCTGCTAATTTGTGTAAAAATATATCAAAATTAGCGTGTTCTTTAGCATATTTCTCTTCTAATAGTTCACCACATTTCTCATATTCTTCAGTCATTTCAAAGTATTCTATTACTTCGTCAATATCTGAATTAGTATAGTCAAATGGATCACCATAAAACATTGCTTTTTTATCTTTACTTAAAATCTCATCTACAGTGGATTTTAAAGTCATCACTCGATACGAGTTGTTCATACATTTATCTATCATATTATTTCTATTATATTTTCTTGTTTTATATGTATATTATCATTAATTAGACACTCATCTTTTATACGTGATAAATCTAGCACTTGTAAAGTATACAAGTATTCTTTAGTATAATTAGTGTCAAACTGTAATATCATATTTATTATATATTGTTTATAATTCATTTACTTTATTTTTAGTTGTGGATTCGCTACAACACTTCAAGTCATGTGTCCACTTCTTGTTACCATTTAGGTTTTCAAGTAGTATCAATGCTTGACTTGTTAAGTCTTTTCCACATTTTTTACATATTATTATCATAGTGGTAATGGTGAGAATCGAACTCACTTGAACCATTATTACCTTGTCATTCGTATTATTTTAAGTCATTAAATGCTACTCAACGCTGACTATATACTCATGTTTACACCATTTACTACTATATTGTAAACAAATACACTGAAGTAATAGAAAAAACTACTTGAACATATTACGAGTACTGACGTTACGGCGATTTCCTCGTGAGTGAACTTACGCTTCATTACGCTATGTCTTCATTTCTTACCGACATTGGTAAATTATTACTCGCAGTATATGATTTATACTTTGCCCAACACGCCATAGTTTCAAGTTTTGATTTCATTATTGAAAATACTTTGTCATGATTGTAAGTGGCAGTTTTACCATTTTTGAATTCAACATTGATAGTTGCATTTTTACCTACAAGTGATTGTCTCACTACAAATCTCTTGGAATTTATTACATTATTATTTGTCATAATTATTTATATTTAGTTATTATTAATTTAGTTACATTTATATTATCGAAACGAGTTCGTTTTTATTTTGTGTAAAAGTAGTAATTTTGTTTATGTTATAAAAATTGTATACTCACATTCCGCCCACTCTCATTACTCACAATTATGTTGCACAATTATTAGTGTGACATAAGGCAATTAAGTTATAAGAATAACAGGCAATTGTCATACTACATTTATTAGTTAAGTACTAATTAGTAGTTGTTACATATATATTATCAGTATACATTCGTATTTATTTAGTGAAGTGAATAGTATAAATTAGTATAAATATAATACAGAAAGAATACGAGTGAACATCGATAGTATATATATAATAGAAAGAATATATAAATGTATAATCATTGAAGGGGTAAATCGTAATGAATGGGATTGATATTGGATATAATGGCGGGGGTGGTGAAGGGGGTTGGACTTTGGGGGAGGGGGTAGGGTAGTAGGGAGTAGGGGGAACACTAAACTCCTATATTTACAATACGGGAGTAAATATGGTAAACACTATGTAATTATCTTATTTGTACAACAAAGAATAAAATACATATAACTATGGCTTCATTAACAGCAACATTAACTTTATCTAGCACAACTGTTTCATCAGATGCTTTATCATTCTCAGTGACCGACACTGCAAATGTGGTAGCGCCAATAGAAAATGTAGCTAGAATTATAGCAGCTACTTCAGGTGGTGACAGTGCTGATAACACGGCTAAAATTATACTACCAAATATAGATGCAAATAGATATGTATATATAAAACACCTTGGATTAAACTCAGCTGGAGGAGATTCAGGAGCAGATCAAGTAAAGATAGAAACTGCTGATGGTACACAAATAATGCTTTTATCTAAAGATGAGTTTGCGTTTTTTCCATACTATGACGGTAACGCTAGCCTTTTACAAATACAAGCATCGGCAAACACGGTACAAGTTGAATACGCTTACTTCACTAGATCATAAATTAATAAATAACTATGGCAACATTAACACCTACATTAACATTAGCTAGTACAGATGCATCGTCAGATGCTATATCATTCTCAACGACACTTGGTTTGTCAGTGACTCCTCCAAGTAAAGGAATATCAAGGATAAACGCAACTGCTACAGGTGGTGACAATATAATAGTACCAGTTGGATCGGCTAATATTGCATATCTATACGTAAAGCACACTGGAACTACGGACGGATCTACCGCAACAACACAGTTAGTGGATATTGAAGATACTGATAACGTAGCTTTCGCGCGTTTAGGAGCTGGAGAGTTTGCCTTCTTACCTTACAGCAAGGCTGGTGGGGGTAAAGGTGTACAACTTCAAGTAGCTCACGCGAGCGTAGTACAAATGGAATACGCATTTTTTAGTAAAGCATAAAAAAAATAACTAACAATTAAAAATATAGCACATGGCATTTAAAATGAAAGCGGGCAAAGAAGGCCCTATGTATAAAAACTACGGTATAGGTAAAGACTCACCGATGCATATTCAACCTCCGGGAACTAGAAAAGTAGCTAGAGGGCCTAAAGTTGGCGTTGATGACGTTAAACAAAATCCACTACCAAAGCCTAAAAAAAGTGCGATGACGTTTGAAAAGGGTGACACTACTTACGACGGCTATAGGGTACACTCAACAGGCTACAATCCATTAGACACAGAAGCAAGAAAACGAAAGGTTCATAGAGAAAACCCTGATGCGACTGACAGAGAAATAAATAACCAACTTGGTAGAAGAAAATATCAAAATTACACAGCGGATGATGAAAGGCAATATATAAAAGATAGTAAAGAAGAAATACGTAAGAATGTCGCGGAAAAGAAGAAAGCTGAGTTTATGGAAAAGAAAAAAGCTGAATTAGAAGCTGATCCAGCAAAAGCAAAATATATGGCGCAAAAACATAAAGAATATATGGCCAGATCCAACAAATAAAAAATAAGGAAAATCCTTATACCTAATTAATAAAAACCAAATAACATGACATACATATACTATAAAAGTAGTAATTATACTACAGAACCTAAAATTTCAGAAAAACAAATGGACGAATGGAAACATTTAGCCACTAAAAAGAACTGGAGAATTACACAATTACCTAACGGATTTTACCAAACAGAGGTGAATAAACCCGATAATAACGATTCTTGGGTGGATATAACGCGTAGAGAGACAATGGAAGGTGCCGAAGCTGCAATAAACGGTAGCGTAGAGCACTTTAGTAAAAAATTAGAATACATTAAAGGACCTAAGGTGGTCAAAACCTTTAAATAAACGACTATGGCATTCAAAATGAATTATAGCAAAGGAGAGTTTCCTTTTAAAAAAACTGAAGAAGAGACTAAAATAAAAAAAGGTGATCAAGCTGAATATAGAGACGTTCAAAGATCTATGTACTCAGAAGATGATGATTTTGGTGATCCTACTAAATATTCCGATCAAGAAATAAGAGAAGGTGCGGGTGCTTCCATGGAGTTTATGAAACCTTCAGCTAATAAAAGAGGTCCAAAAACAAGATATAAAAAAGATAAAGGATACGGTAGTGAAAAATATGGTAACTATAAAGAACCCAAAAAAGTTAAAACAAATATATTCAATCGTAAGAAAAAAATGAAATTAAATTCTATTGCCGATAGAGATGAAGCACAAGAAATTATGGCAAGAAGAACAGGTGAATATACAGGAGAAGCTACAGCTGCTCACGATGTAGATTTTGCTTTTGACGGAGGTACGCCTAATGTAGATAAAGATATTACAGATCGCAAGAGAAAAGCAGTTTTTGACCCTAAGACCGGTAAAATTGAAGAGCGTTATAAAAGTAAGCTTGGCATTTATAGACCAACAGGTCGTGAGATTACTGACCAGGCTTATGTTGACGCTAGTAAATAAATATTATGGCGTTCAAACTAGGATCAGAAAGAAGAGGAATAAACTTTCCTAATACGACATCATTTAAAGGAAAGGTTAGGGAAAACGGCAACATGGGGAAAGGTGTTGTAGCTCAAGCAAATAACGACGGGTCTATAGATGTAGATCCTAGTGTTGATATAAATAGTGAGTTTGGGGCTAAAGTGATGAAACATGAAATAAAACATCAAGAGCAGATGGAAGAAGGTAGAGCAGGTTACGGAGATAACTGGGTTATGTGGGAAGGTAATATATATATTAGAAAGGAAGAGAACGGAGAGCCAATAATAGATGGACCTAACGGCAAATGGCCAGAAGGGCATCCTAATCATCCTTGGGAAGCAGAGGCTATCCAAGCAGAAACAGAATAAACTATGACAAGAACAAAATCAAGTAGAGGCATGGAGCCTTTTAAAATGAGATCACCTGAAACACCTTACCCTTTTTTAGGTAAAATAGGTAAAGGAATAGCAAACTTAGCAAAAGCTTCACCTATAGGTCAGGCTGTAAAAGCTTTAAAAGGTGGTGGAGAAAGCGAGATGGGAATGGGTGCGGCTGATGACGTAAACACAAAAATAGATGAAATACACGAAGCACTAGTTGGTGGTAAAATGGGTGAAATGGGAGGTGATATGAATGAAGGCCAAACTCTAGCTCGAGCCGCTAAAGACGCAGCAATGACTAAAAATAAAAAATATTAATTATGGCATTTAAAATGAAAGGGTTCCCGTACAAATCGGGATTTAAACATACAGGAGGTTCCCACGAAGACCACCATCAAAATGAAATTAAAGAATCCACGGGGGAACTACCAAATGAACAAAAAGAAAATAAAGACACTGTACAAGAAAGTGCTGATATCATTAGGAATGCTAAAAGCGAAATAGAAAGAATGACTAGATTGATAAATGATCCAAAATATACAGGTTCACAAAAAGAAGGATTTAAACGAAAAAGAGCAGAACACCAAGCCATGCTTACCAAGTTAGGTGCTTAACTAACGTTTAGCTACAATTAAATTAAATTAAATTAAATTAAATACATTATGGAATATAACTTACCAAGCGAGTTGGTTAAAAATCTCGACTTTGGTGGTGAAGCTAAGGATAGAGTCATTACTGGAGTAAACAAATTAGCCCAAGCCGTAAAATCTACATTAGGCGCATCAGGAAAATGCGTTATATACGAAGATGGGAGAGGCAAACCGGTCATTACAAAAGACGGAGTAACCGTTGCAGAAAGCGTAGTCTTATATGATCCGGTCGAAAATATGGGTGCAACACTCATAAAAGAAGCTGCTAGAAATACAGTAAAAGATGCTGGTGATGGCACAACAACTGCTACAGTATTAGCTGAAGCAATAATCAAACAAGTAGACACTGCGGTCGCAGAAGGTCTTACAATCAGAGAGATTAAAGATGGAGTAAACGAGACGTTAGAAGATGTAATCAAGTATCTTGATAATATCGCTATAGATGTAGAAGGTGATATGCTTAAATCTGTTAGTGCTATATCTTGTAACAACGATAAAGAGCTAGGAGCTATTATAGCTGAAGCTTACGATAAAGTTGGTAAAAATGGTGTAGTACTTATGGAGGAAAGTGAATCAGAGGATACATACGTTGATGTGGTTGATGGCGTTAAAGTTGATTGTAACTTAACATCACCACATTTCGTTACTAATACTGAGAAACAAACATGCGAATTAGATAGACCACTAGTTTTTATATGTTCATCTGAAATACCTAATGTTCGTAAGATACAGTCAATATTAGAACACGTTATTAAAAACAATAGATCTTTACTAATTGTAGCGCCAGTAGCTCAACAAGTTAAAGCTGCTTTACTAATGAATAAAGTAAAAGGCACTATTAAGGTTAATATTATTGACTTACCAGGCTTTGGTCCTACTAAAAAGGACGCAACTGAAGATTTAGCTATATTAACTGGAGCCACAGTAATGAACGAAGAGCTTGGTGATGATTTAGATCTTATGAAGCCAGAACATTTAGGTGAAGCTGAGTTTGCTATAACTGATGATAAAAATACTGTACTAACTTTAGAAGGGATGACTGAGGGTATTGAAAACAGAATAGATGAGTTGAATAAACATTTAGCTGAAGAACAAAACGGTTTTATTAAAAAGAAACTAGAAGACAGATTAGCTATGTTATCAGGTAGCGTAGGTATAATAAGAGTAGGTGCTAATTCTAAGGTTGAACTAAAAGAAAAGAAAGATAGAGTAGAAGATGCTATATACGCAACTAAAGCCGCACTACAAGAAGGTATTGTTCCAGGTGGTGGTATTGCGTTATTAAACGCATCTCAAAAAATTTCGACCAGCAAAGCTGGTGAAGTATTGCTTAATGCTTTATCTTCTCCATTTGAGGTAATTATGGATAATGCTGGATTAATGATGAATCCTAGTAATCTAAAAGAGGGTTATGGTTGTAATGTTGTAAACGGTACGTTCCCTAATATGGTACGCGAAGGAATAATAGATCCAGTACTCGTAACCAAGTCTGCACTTAAAAATGCTGTAAGTGTAGCTTTAACTATAATGTCAGCAGATTGTGTAATTTCAAATATAAGAATGGATGCAAGCAATTAATGACTACGTAATAGTAGATATAATAAAAGAAGGACCTAAAAAAGTAGGTGGCTTTATATTAACAGACGAAACAGATGAAACTAACAGATATAAAAAAGGAACTATCATTTCTGCGGGAAACGATGCTCCGGTTGTTAAAAGAGGTGATAGTATTTACTATGATGCTGTTGCTGGTCACAATATTAGTTATAATGATAGTATGTACAGGGTGATACGTGCTAGAGATATAGTTATGGTAGAATAATTACTATTCGCTAAAAACGTGTAATCTCTATTAAAGAGATTATACATAAACCATAACCCATAATCCGGGAACAAAAAATCAAAATTAATTATTAATCATAAAAAATATCAAATGGAAGAAAATTATTTATATTTTGCTAAAGTAGGTGTTGTAAATGTAGACGCTACAACGTCTTGTATTGTGCCTGCTTCAAGATACTTGGGTTGTGACCCTATCGCAAGTAACCGAACTGATTTTAAATTTAAAGACATAAACACAAATAACACGGCTATAGTTATTAGATTAACTCACGCTGTTGATAAAAACAAAGAAGTTATAGAAGCGTTTATGCAGATTTTAAATTCTGACGCTAAAGATAACTTTATTGTTGTTGCTGATTCAGAAAAAGATACAGGTTCAATAACAGGTGCGGCTAACAAGGATGTATTAATGCACGCTCAATTTGGCGGCCTTGTAACAAACTGTGCAAGCATAACATAATATTAACATACTAAAAAATTATCAAATGAAAGAAAATTATTTATATTTCGCAGATGCTGATGGCGAAGATGCTACAGGTGATTGTGGTATGTACGCTGCGTCAAAATTTCTAGGAGCTTCAGCTAAAGACGCAACAACAACAGACTTATTCTTTGAAGGAGCAACTGGTGTTGGGGATGGAGCTGAAAAAGTTACATTAACTCACGCTGATGGAACGACAACAACAGGTCACAAAGTTTTAGATTTAGGAAGGTCTTTAGCTGCTTTGTTAACTGCACACCCGCATGGTGGCGGTAAATTAATCAGTGTTGTTGACTTAACTAATTCTGTTAAAGCTGAAGGTTTTAGTGGTGTAACTGGAGTTGCTATTACTATAGACTCATAGTGAGATTAACAAGTCACGATTTACGTGATTTACAAATCCTTAAGTATTACAGGCTCGTTAGAAAATGGGCCTGTAAAACTTATGGGTTAACAGACGCTGACCTTGAATTGCTAATCTATTTAGATTGCAAGGGGCGTTTTACAAGAAATGAATTTATCAACGGAACGTATACCATGAGTTGGGATAAGAACCGTTGGGAGAAACTAAAGAGGAATGGTTGGATAGAAACGTGGAGACACAGAAACAGAACAACCATCAAATACTCTGTATTCAAAACCTCTTTTAAATGCTCACACTTAATTAGTAGGATATACCGAATATTATTAGGAGAGGAGGATATACCTACTTCGGAAAAGAGTGTGTTTTTTAATAATCAATCGTACACCGATAAGGTCATGAATAAGTCTATCGATGATATGATAAAAGATAATGAAAGATGATAAAAAATTTAGTAGGTGGCTTATTCGGTAAAGTAGTAGAAAATGCAGAAGGAATACTTGATAAAGTTATTACAACAGACAAAGAGCGAGATGAAGCCAAGCTTGCGCTTAAAAGATTATTACTCGAAGCCGAAGCTGAAGCTTTTGCAAAAGAAGTCGAAGACAGAAAGAGCGCTAGAGATATGTATAAAGACGATGCGCTTATTCAGAAAATACTTGCCTCGCTCTTCACAATAGCATATTTTGCTTTAAGTTTTGTAATGTTTAGATTCTTCATGATGGGTGATATAGACCTAGGAGAATTTGAGATAAGTTTTATCTCTACAATATTTGGAGCTATGAGCGCTAAAGTAAACACGGTTGTCGATTTCTTTTTCGGCGGATCGTCTAAGAAAAATGAACAACAACAAATAAATAATAAATAATTATGGGACAAAATTCAACAGAAGTTGCTTATAACTTTGGGCAAATGGGTAGCGTTTTTTCAAACTTAGCTAAACCTGTTTATCCACCTAAAGATCACGTTATAGTAGCTATACAATTTTTACAAACAGGTAACGTACCTACAGCAATGATAACAGAAACTTTAGATACTTTTGGTCCTCAATTTCCAGGAACAGATGATACTGAACTTTCAGCAGCGAACTATCAAGGTGTTACAGAGGCTGCAGCAGCTAGTGCTACTAGCGCTGGTGTTGTTACTATAGCAGATATTTCTCGTAACGCTAAAATAAAAAAAGGGCAATACGTCATAATTGGTGCTGATGCGGACACTATTGATGCGGGAATTACTTTAGATACCGGCGCTGGTCATGTTGACCCTGTTTATCAAGGACCTAATGCTCAGGGTTTAGTAGTGGAAAGCTTAACAGGTGGAACATATGGAACAACTCTTACGTTGACAAACGCTGATGGATCGGTTGTGGATCTTAGTAGTATAGATGCTGACAATATGTTATATTTTCTAGATGAATTTCATGGCGTTGGTGGGACAACGACAGAAAGTGTTTCTTTTCCAGAAACAACTATATTTGGTAGATGGTCAAAATTTATAGGTGATGGTAAACCAGTAATCTGTTATTTCGGAAAATAATGCTAAATTTAGGAAGCTCAGTATCTACAAAAAGTAGACAACATTTTAATCCGCTTAGGTTCAAAGAATGCATTGCGTGGTATGATTTTACAGATACAACTCATATGTACTCTAATGCTGGCGTGACCACTCTTGGGCCACCTGCAACCGCTAATGGTGAGCATATCTATAGAGTTGATAATAAAGCATACGCCTTGGCGCCACTCGACAATAAACCAAATGCTATAGGGGCATATATTGAAACAACTGGAGCATTTGAAAGACCAGCATATAGAAATGACACAGGCGTAGGTAATGCTCAATTTGCCGCAAGATCCCATTTGAAGTGCTCATACAATAGCGGTAATGCTAAATCAGGAGCTGTAAGTGGTAGCACTGTTACATATAAAGACATGACCGTTTATGTTATAGCGTCAACTGACGAAACAGATTTCACACCCCAAGATTATATATTTAGACTATTTGGACCTGGTAATGCTGATTGGTGCCAGATGATTGCTGGTGGTAACGTTGGTCATTACAAAATGGATACTAATCAATCATCCCCAAAGACAGGGGCGGGAGCTGATAGTGGTGTAGATGTAACTAGCGGAAAACAACTTTTAGTTTGGAATTCTTCTGGAACAACTAGTGGTAATTTTTACGTTAATGGTAGAACAGGGTCTGGCATTAGTAATGGAACATGTGTCGATCTTGCAGCTGATTTAGATGATGCTGCTTGCTACTTTTCTGTAGGTGATTGGAATGCTAACAATTCTAGTTTTGTGGGTAATATAGGGGAGATAATAATTTATAACACGTCTTTATCACGCGATGATAGTTATGAGGTAGAGAAATATTTAATGTCAAAACACGAAATTAGCATTAATAACTCTAAGGTATAAAATTAAATTAAATTAAATTAAATATAATGGGAAAAAAAGAAAAGTTGGTTGACTTAAAACCAAAGGTAGATAAAATATCAGACACGCATTTAAAAGAAATGCAAGAAATAGTAAATATTACTAATAATATACAGTTTAATATTGGTAAAATTGAAGGACAAAAACATAGCTTATTACATGAGTTAGGTTTGTCACAAAAAAAGATTTTAAATCTACAAGAAACTCTTTCTAAAGAATATGGTTCTTTTGATATTAATATAGCAGATGGAACTATTAACTATCCGAAAGATGAAAAGTAATATAATCAGAAAAATTACTATAGGCAAAGATTATAAAAACGATTCCATGCACTATTCTGTAGGACAAGAAGTTTATGGTGGTCATAAAATCTGCGATATAATAGAAGAGGAAGATAAATACTGTATATATATAAGAAAAAAAGATATAGTTATACCTTGGAAAGATTTTAACAAAAATATGGCTATATCTATTGAGTATAACTTAGAATACTAATGAGGGCTTATAAAGATTTTATAGTATCACCAATAGGTGAAAGATATACTAATTATAAAAAAATTGGTGATAAAAACTTAATACTTAATACTGAGATTTATAATCATCAATTTGTGAATAGAAATGCAAAGGTTGTTGATACTCCTTTATTATTTAATTCGCCACTAAAACAAGGCGATGAGGTGATAGTACATCATAACATATTTAGAAGGTGGAACGATGTTAAGGGTAGAGAGAAAAATAGTAGATCTTACTGGAAAGATAATAAATATATAATATCTCAAGATCAAATATTTCTTTACAAAAAAGGAGGTTGGAGAGCTATGCCTGGTTTTAGTTTTGTAAAACCTTTAAAAGCGGTAAATAGTTTTAACACTGAAGATGAAAGACCTTTAATAGGCATAATTAAGTATAGCGATGGTACTTATAATAAAGAAGAATTAGTAGGTTTTATGCCTAATAGTGAATATGAATTCATTATTGATGGAGAAAGGTTATACAGAGTTTTAAATAAATTTATTACAATTAAATATGAATATCAAGGAAACGAAAAGGAACATAATCCAAGCTGGGCACAAAGCGGTTGAAGAGCTAATTAAGGTAGCTAGAGAAGAGATAGTTGATTCAGACGAAGATATATCAGCAGATAGATTAAAGAACGCTGCAGCTACAAAGAAGTTAGCTATATTTGACGCGTTTGAAATATTAAATAGAATCCACGAAGAAGAAAACATGTTAGAAGGAAAGCCTGTAGAAGAGGAAAAGAAAGTTACTTTCAAAGGATTTGCAGAAGGAAGATCTAAATAATGTACGAACAAACATTAGTTAAGGTTGTAGAGCCTATAAAAATAAACACCATTAAAAGACTTAATAAGTCTAAAAAATGGAAGTATGGTTACAATAAAGAAGCTGACATAGTTTCTATATCTAAAACCGGAATGATAGGTGAGATAATAGAGATACAAGGTTTTCAAATAGCTTTACCTAAACAACCTAAAGAGATATATTCTTGTAGTAAAGTTAAATCAGAACAAAAATGGAAACAGTTTCCAGCTAATCCTGATTTTAAAAGAATTAAAACGGTATTTGATTGGCAAGATTATCCAGATGACTTTAAAGAAAAACATTATGGATACATAGACGAAGAGTTTAAAAGAAGAGAGGAAGGGTTTTGGTTTATGAATAATGGTAAACCAACATATATAACAGGTACACACTATATGTATTTACAATGGAGTAAGATTGATGTTGGGGCTCCAGATTATAGAGAGGCAAATAGATTATTCTTTATATTTTGGGAGGCTTGTAAAGCAGATAAAAGAAGTTACGGAATGTGTTATTTAAAAAATAGACGTTCTGGTTTTTCATTTATGAGTTCAGCTGAAACTGTTAATTTAGCTACATTAGCTAGTGATAGTAGATTTGGGATACTTTCTAAAACCGGTAGTGATGCAAAGAAAATGTTTACTGATAAAGTGGTACCAATTAGTTTAAATTACCCATTCTTCTTCAAACCAATACAGGACGGTATGGACCGGCCAAAGTCCGAACTCGCTTATAGAGTCCCTGCAAAGAAGTTTACTCGTAAAAAAATGAGGGAACGAGAAGAGCAAGATGATATGGAAGGACTTGATACAACTATTGACTGGAAAAATACAGGTGATAATAGTTATGATGGTGAGAAACTTTCTTTATTAGTACATGATGAGAGTGGTAAATGGGAGAGACCTGATAATATAAAAAATAACTGGAGAGTTACAAAAACTTGTTTAAGACTAGGTAGTAGGGTAGTTGGAAAATGTATGATGGGTAGTACTAGTAATGCTTTAGATAAGGGAGGTGATAATTTTAAAAACTTATACAACAATTCAGATGTTACAAAGCGAAACAGAAATGGACAGACTAAGTCAGGATTATATTCTTTGTTTATTCCTATGGAATGGAATTACGAAGGCTTCATTGATGAATATGGACAACCTGTATTCAGCACTCCTAGAGAGTCCGCATTTGATCCACAAGGATTAGAAATAGATTATGGCGTTATAGATCATTGGGAGAATGAAGCACACGGTTTAAAAGATGATCAAGATGCTTTAAATGAATTTTACCGTCAGTTTCCTAGAACAGAAGAACACGCATTTAGAGATGAGACTGGTAATAGCTTATTCAATCTTGTTAAGATATATGAGCAAATAGATTATAACGAAGGTAATAGAAATTCATCTGTATTAACGCCTGGTAACTTTCAATGGACAAATGGAGTTAAAGATACTCAAGTTACTTTTAATCCAGATCCAAATGGACGGTTTAAAGTTAGTTGGGTACCAGGTGGAAAATTACAAAATAACGTTATATTAAAAAATGGCGTAAAATATCCAGGTAATGAACACATGGGCGCGTTTGGGTGTGACTCATATGATATATCTGGAACGGTAGATAGTAGAGGATCAAAAGGAGCTTTACACGGATTAACAAAATACTCAATGGAAGACGCTCCAGCTAATACGTTCTTTTTAGAATATATAGCAAGGCCGCAAACGGCTGAGATATTTTTTGAAGATATTTTAATGGCATTAGTATTTTATGGTATGCCAATACTTGCGGAAAACAATAAACCAAGATTATTATATTATTTACGAAGAAGAGGTTATAGAGGATTTAGCATGAATAGACCAGATAAGATTTGGAACAAACTATCTGTAGCAGAAAAAGAAGTTGGTGGAATACCCAACTCAAGTGAGGATATAAAACAAGCTCATGCGGCCGCTATTGAAATGTATATCAACGACCACGTCGGGTTATTACAAGATGGCACTTATGGTACCATGTATTTTAACGAGACATTAAATGATTGGTCTAAGTTTGATATAAATAAAAGAACAAAACACGACGCTTCTATAAGCTCTGGTTTAGCAATTATGGCCTGTAACAGGCATTTATACAGACCAAATCCAAAACAAAAGAAACAACCAGTAAACCTAAACATATTAAAGTATAACAACAAAGGATTTCAATCGACAATAATAAAAAATAAAGTATGATAACGAACGCTCATATAAACTTTCCATCTCAAGCAGTTAGTGATTTAGAAAAACTTTCCGAAGAATACGGACTTGAGGTTGCAAAAGCTATAAAGCAGGAATGGTTTACCGGTTCCACCTCTAAATATGATGATAATATAAATAATTATCACCAGTTAAGATTATATGCTAGAGGAGAGCAATCAGTACAAAAATATAAAAATGAATTATCTATAAATGGTGATTTATCTTATTTAAATCTTGATTGGAAACCAGTACCTATTGTTCCTAAATTTGTGGATATAGTTGTCAATGGCATGTCACAAAGAAATTACGAAATAAATTGCTTTTCGCAAGACCAGTATGGTGTTAGTAAAAGAACCGCATACATGGAATCTATAATGAATGATATGAAGGCTAAAAATTTTAGCAATCTTGTTAAAGAGCAATTCGATATAGATATATTTGATAATGAGCCTGAAACTTTGCCAGATAACGAAGAAGAACTAGCATTACACATGCAACTGAATTATAAGCAAGCTGTAGAAATAGCTGAAGAGCAAGCCATAGATGTTTTGATGGAAGCTAGTGATTATGATTTAGTAAGAAGAAGATGTTTATATGATTTAGTAACAATTGGAATAGGTGTAACTAAAACAACTTTTGATTGGACCGATGGTGCTAGAGTAAGATACGTTGATCCAGCTAATATGGTGTATTCTTATACTGAATCACCTTATTTTGAAGATGTATATTATGTAGGTGAAGTTAAAGAAATACCGATAAATGAATTAGTTAAAGAGTTCCCGGAATTAACAGAACCTGAAATAAAAGAAATTGTAGATAAATCTGGATCAACATTTTATGATCAAGGGAATTACAGAATGAATGCTGATAAAAACAAAATTCAAGTTTTGTATTTTAATTACAAGACACATATGAATGATGTTTATAAGTTAAAGAAATTAAAGAACGGTGGTGAAAAGGTAATTGAAAAGGATGACACTTTTAATCCACCTGTAGAAAGCATGGGCGGTGACTTTAGCAAACTAGAAAGAGTTGTGGAGTGTTTGTATGAAGGTGTATATTTGATTGGATCTGATAAGTTACTAAAATGGAAGATGGCTGATAATATGATGAGATCAGAATCTGATTTTGGTAGTGTTAAAATGAATTATCAGATAGTAGCGCCTAGAATGTACAGAGGTAGAATAGAGTCTATAGTTAGTAGAATAACTGGATTTGCTGACATGATTCAATTAACTCATTTAAAGTTACAACAAGTAATGTCTAGAATGGTTCCAGATGGAGTTTATCTAGACGTTGATGGTATAGCGGAAGTAGATCTTGGTAATGGTACAAATTATAATCCACAAGAAGCTTTAAACATGTTTTTTCAAACTGGTTCTGTTATTGGTAGAAGTTTTACTTCAGAAGGTGATGGTAATCCTGGTAAAGTACCTATACAACAAATACAATCCGGTGGAGGTGGAAATAAAATACAAAGTTTAATTTCTACATATAATTATTATTTACAAATGATAAGGGATACTACTGGATTAAATGAAGCTAGAGATGCTGCAACACCAGATAAAAACGCTTTAGTTGGCGTGCAAAAATTAGCAGCAGCAAACTCAAATACAGCAACAAGGCATATACTACAATCAATGTTATACTTAACAGCTGAAGTAGCAGAATGTATGTCATTACGGATATCTGATATAGTAGAATATTCACCTACTAAAGACGCTTTTATTAGAGCAATTGGAGCGCATAACGTGGCAACATTAGAGGAATTAAAAGATTTACATCTTTATGACTTTGGTATTTTTATAGAGTTACTACCAGATGAAGAAGAAAGAGCTATGTTGGAAAACAATATTCAAGCTGCTATAGCACAACAATCAATTGATTTAGATGATGCTATAGATTTAAGATCTGTTAGAAATGTTAAACTAGCAAATCAATTATTGAAAGTGAAAAGAAAAGCTAAAGCCTCTAGAGATCAACAAATGCAGCAACAAAATATACAGGCTCAAGCTCAAGCTAACGCTCAAACACAACAAGCTGCAGCACAAGCTGAAGCTCAAAAGCATCAATCAAAGACTCAAGCAGAAGCTCAACTAGAGCAAACAAAAAATCAATTAAAAATTCAATACTTACAACAAGAGATTCAAGCTAAAAAAGAATTAATGCAATTTGAGTTTGAATTAAACTCTCAGTTAGAAGGGATGAGACAAGACACTGATAAAGAAAAGGAAGATAAAAGAGAGACTAGAAAAGATCTAAGAGTTGATAGACAAGCTAAGCATCAAATGAATATGATTGAGCAAAGAAAACAGGGTGATGCAGATAAAAAATTTGAATCATCAGGTAATGATATACTTACAGGAGGAGCGAATATGGGAAAATTCGGCCTTTAATTTTTTTTAATATTTTATAAAATTTTATTATGATAGAACTAAATGAAGAAGTTACTGAAGAAGTAACTGACTCTGTTGAAGAAACAACAGATGAAAATCAAGATCAACCCGTAGAAGAGATTACGGAAAATAAAGCGGAGCAACCGCGAGATAATAAAGGTAGATTTAAGTCTAAAGAAGATGACAATGTTATTAAAGTAGATTTAAGTAATCCACCTCAAGAAAAGGAGGATAATATAACAAAAGTAAACGTAGAAGAAAGTCCAAAAGAAGAGGCTGTTAATGAGGAACAACCAGTAATAGAAGAGGTCACTGAAGAAGAAAAGGTAGAAGAGGTGAAAGAAGCCGTTGAGGAAGTAATTGCTGAATCAGAAGCTACCGGAAAACCTTTACCAGAAGGAGTTCAAAAACTAGTAGAGTTTATGGACGAAACTGGTGGTGATTTAAACGACTACGTAAAATTAAATAGAGACGTTAAAGATATGGACGACTCTGACGTATTAGATGAGTATTATAGAAATAAGAAATCTCATTTAACACCAGAAGAAAGATCATTCTTATTAGAAGATACTTTCGGTGTTGATGAAGATGTTGATGACGAAAAAACAATACGTAAAAAAAAGATAGCCCTTAAAGAGCAAGTTGCCGAGGCTAGAGCCTACTTAGACGGGCAAAAGTCTAAATACTATGAAGAAATTAAGGCTGGGTCAAAGCTGACTCAAGATCAACAAAAAGCTATTGATTTCTTTAATAGATACAATAAAGAATCTGAAGAACAGAAGAAAACAATCGAAGCAAGAAAAAAAACATTTTTAAATAAAACTGATAATTTATTCACTGATGAATTCAAAGGTTTTGAATACAAAGTTGGGGATAAAAAATACAGATACAATGTTAAGGATGTTGATAAAGTAAAGACAACCCAGAGTGATATCAATAACTTTGTTAATAAGTTTACTAACAATGGAGATGTTATTGATGATGCTAAAGGTTATCATAAATCTTTATTTACTGCTATGAACGCTGATGCTATAGCTAATCATTTTTATGAACAAGGTAAAGCAGATGCTATTAAAAACAGAGTTGCTAAAGATAAAAACATTAATCTAAATCCTAGACAAACTCATGGCGAAACAAACGTTGGCGGTTTAAAGGTTAGAGTATTAGGTCAATCTTCTTCTGATATTAAAAACAGATCGTTTAAAATTAAAAAGAAAAATTAACTTAAAAAAATTATAAATTATGGCAATTACTAATGGGCCGTTGTTAAATAAAGTTCCGTCTGCACAGCAACAAACTTTATCTAGCAACTATATAGACTTCGCAGGCGGTTCGACTGGCTGGGAGCAACAATACCTGCCTGACTTAATGGAAAAAGAAGCTGAAGTTTTCGGACAGAGAACTATTTCAGGTTTTTTATCTCAAGTTGGAGCGGAAGAGGCAATGACTGCTGATCAAGTAGTTTGGTCTGAACAATCAAGATTACACTTATCATATGTTGGTACAGTTGATGCTGATGGTGATACTAATGGTACTTTTGAGGTTACTCATGATATCGACGGATCTGCTGACGGTGAAAATGGTTTTGCTGTTGCAAATCACGGTATTAGAGTAAATGATATTGTACTAATAGCACAAGCTGGTGTTGTAGTTAGAGCACTAGTTGTTGAAACTCCAGCATCTGCTACTGTTACAGTTGAACCTTATGCTACTGCTGCTTTATCAACTTTAACTGATGGTACTGCAACTTTATTAGTTGTAGGTTCTGAGTACGGTAAAGGAGCAAAGTACGCTGACATTACTGGCGCTGCTGCTGCTGATTCAAGAACTGCATTAACTCCTACATTCAAATCTTACAGTAATAAACCAATCATCATGAAAGATTACTACGAAGTATCTGGATCTGATGCATCACAAATTGGATGGGTTGAAATTACTGGAGAAGAAGGACAAAATGGTTACTTATGGTACTTAAAAGCTGAAGGCGATACTAGAGCAAGATTTACTGATTACTTAGAAATGGCAATGCTAGAAGCTGAGAAAACAGCTGCTGCTTCCATTATTGGTTTCAATGGAAGTATTGTTCGTGATGGTACTGATGCTGGTACTGGCGCTGGTACTGAAGGTTTATTTGCAGCTATTGAATCAAGAGGTAATATTACTTCAGGTATAACTGGTGTTAATGCTGCTACTGATTTAGCAGAGTTTGATGCTATTTTAGCTGAGTTCGATAAGCAAGGTGCTATTGAAGAAAATATGATGTTTGTTAATAGAGCTACGTCTCTAGCAATTGATGACATGTTAGCTTCAATGAATTCTTACGGATCTGGAGGTACTTCATATGGAGTATTTGACAATGAAGAAGATATGGCGCTTAATTTAGGTTTCTCAGGATTTAGAAGAGGTTCTTATGACTTCTACAAATCTGATTTTAGATACTTAAATGACAAAGCTACTAGAGGATCAATCAATGATAGAGCAGGTTCTGCAGCTATTAGAGGTGTTATGATTCCTGCTGGTACATCTACTGTGTATGATCAATCTTTAGGTAAAAACTTAAAAAGACCATTCTTACATGTTAGATACAGAGCTTCTCAAACTGATAACCGAAAAATGAAAACTTGGGTTACAGGTTCTGTTGGGGCTGCTACGTCTGCTTTAGATGCAATGCAATTACATATGTTATCAGAAAGATGTTTAGTTACTCAAGGTGCTAACAACTTTATGTTAATGAAGTAAAACTATTTATTTATAAGGGCGGTCTAGTATCGCCCTTATATTTTTATTAATTATATTATATATTATATTATGACAAAGAAAAAAGAAACAACTAAGGTTGAGGAACCTATAGTTCAAGAAACAGCGGTTGTAGAGCAACCTAAGGTAAAAGCTCCTGAAGTAAAAGCTAAACCAAAAAATAATTGGGAAATAAAAGACAGAATGTATTATTTAAAAGGTGGTAAAAAACCTTTATCTAGATCTATTAGACCTGCGAACATACATTGGTTTGATGAGCAAAAAGGTTACGAAAGAGAATTAAAGCATACCTCCAACCAAAGAACATGTTTTGTCGATGAAATGAAAGGTGATCAAAGAATGGAACACATTATATTTAGATCTGGATTTTTAATGGTACCAAAAGAAAAAACAGTATTACAAAAATTACTTTCTTTATATCATCCAGATAGAGATGTTTTATATTATGAAGATAAACCAGTTGCAAAGGCTAAAAATCAAATTGCTTGGTTAGAAATGGAAATAGAAGCATTAAACGCTGCTAGAGACATAAGTATTGATTTAGCTGAAGCTATAATGAGAGCAGAGATTGGCTCTAAAGTATCAGAGTTGAGTTCTAAAGAGCTTAGAAGGGATTTACTACTATTTGCTAGAAGAAATCCTCAATTGATGCTAGAGTTAGTTAATGATAAAAATGTTCAACTTAGAAACTTTGGTATTAAAGCTACAGAAATGAGAATAATCAAATTATCTGCAGATCAAAGAACTTTTACTTGGGGATCTAATGATAGAAAACTAATGACTGTTCCTTTTGAAGAACATCCATATTCAGCGTTAGCCGCTTGGTTTAAAACCGACGAAGGTATGGAGATTTATTCAAATATAGAAAAAAGAATGAATTAACAATTTTTTAATTAATATTAATAGCCACTCATTACGGGTGGCTATTTTTATTTAAGTGCTAACCTTTCACTTTATTATGTAACTATAATATAGTAAAATATAAACAAATGGCAATAAATATAGATACGGTATATCAGAAAGTATTAGCTTTAGCTAATAAAGAGCAAAGAGGTTATATAACACCTCAAGAGTTTAACCTGTTAGCGGATAAAGCTCAGAATGAAATATATGAAAATTACTTTCATAAAGCTAGAACTTCAAATGCTAAAATAAAAGACGACGATCAATATACAGATACGTTAGAAATGATAGAGGCTAAATTAGCCCCTTTTTATAAGCAACATTTAAATGTAACCGTATCCAGTGGTGTCCTTGATTTATCAAACAATGGACTCGGTGCAGATATATATAAAATTGCCTCTGTAACTTATTACGTTAATAATAAATGGTATATTGTTACTGAGGTTAATAAAAGTGAATATAATTATTTAACAACAAATTCAGATTCTGTTTTGTATCCTACTACATCAAGGCCTATATACTTTAGGCAAACTGCTACAAGGTTAAATGTAAAACCTATGCCAGCTAATAGTACGTTTTTTACTATTTCTTATTATAAAATACCAACCGCGCCTAAATGGGATTATGTTGTGGTTAATGAAAAAGCTTTATATAACTCTAATAGTAGTGTAGATTTTGAACTAGCTGTTTCTGAAGAAGAGCCATTAGTCTTAAGAATATTAATGTTAGCTGGTTTAACAATACAACGACCTGATGTCACACAAGCTGGTGGCCAAGGTTTACAAATGATTAATCAAGAACAAAATAGCTAATTATGGGATTATTAGGAACAACAACTCAAAGCACTTACTATGATTCATCTAATTCAGGTAATTGGGGTAATTATCAGTTTATAACTTTAGATAATATTATAACTAACTTTATGTACATTTATGTAGGTGAAAATAAAATAATAAATAAAGTAAACAGAACTGATGTACAGTTTCATGGTATGCGAGCCGTGCAAGAATTATCTTACGATGTTCTTAAATCTTTTAAAACTCAAGAAATAGAGGTACCTAACACTTTATCTATGATACTACCTCAAGATTACGTTAATTATACTAAAATAACTAGAGTAGGTACTGATGGTATTGAAAGAATACTATATCCAACTAGAAAAACATCTAATCCATTTGCAATAACACAAGCAACAGATGGCTCGTATACACTTGATACAGCTAGAAGAAAAGTATTTTTAGTAATACCAACCAATGGTGCGGCTGATATTACTGATGGTGATCGTTTTAATTTAATGTATCTTAATGACGACGGGGTAACTGGTGGAGATGTTCATTTTATTTTTGATAAAAATGAAAGTACTGATCAAGGCCCTCCTTCTAACTCTATAGGACCTCATTTTTATATACATTTAGACAGTGAAAATAGAGATGACACAGCAGCGCTTGTGGTTAAAGAAATTAATATATTTAAACATCATACGGCTACGCACTTAGGAGATGGTGTTATACAAATAGATTATCTTGATGGATTTTCAGCTACCAGCACTACTACTCAAGGAGTAGGTACTGAAGGTGCTTATGCTGCTGGTGTTGCTACGACTGGTGTAAATGGTACTAATTTAGTAGTTACTATATCAGTAAGCGGTACAGGATCAGCAGAAACCTTATTAGAACAATCACCTAGCAATACGTTGTCTAATTTTCAAGATCAAACTACATCTAACTATAATTTATATGACATAGAATCTTCTTCAGATGTGGAAATCTCTTTTAAAGGTAGAAGATATGGATTAGATCCTGAACATGCTCAAATGAACGGTTCTTTTTATATAGATAATTTGAGAGGAAAAATACATTTTGGCTCAGCTTTATCTGGTGAAACTATAATATTACACTATGTAAGTGATGGATTAGGAACTGATTCAGAAATGGTTGTTCATAAATTTTGCGAAGAAGCTTGTTACAAACATATAATGTACGGAGTTTTATCTGGTAGATCTAACATACCAGAGTATATAGTACAAAGATTTAAAAAAGAAAGATTTGCTGAAACTAGAAAAGCAAAAATAAGATTATCAAATATTAAGATAGAAGAATTTACTCAAGTACTGAAAGGATTAAGTAAACAAATTAAATAACTATGCCACAAATTACACAGAACTTTTCAGGTGCTAAAATGAACAAAGATCTTGATGAGAGAATTGTTCCTAAAGGCCAATATAGAGACGCTTTAAATATAAAGATATCAACTACTGACAGTGATGCTGGTGGTCTAGGTAATGTTGGTACTGTTCAAAATATTCAAGGTAATAGACTAGTAACAACAACTTCTACAACAACTTACGACGGTAAAACTTCTAAAATAATAGCTAGTATTGCAGATGAGGGTACTAATAAAGCATATTTTTTTACAGCAGCCCCAGTTCCAAGACTAGGTGGTATAGAAGGTATACCAGTTGCAAATATAACAACAGAAATAGTTTGGATTGATAGCATATTCGAGGTAACTTCTGTTGGTGATAGTAATAGCATAAATGATGGGGCAATTTTTGTAGATAGATTTGCTGTCACTAATACTAAAGCGGGCGTTTTTACAACCTCTAGTGGTGATATAGTAAATGGTTCTACATATAAATCAAATGGAAGTTTCGAATCTACACCCGCTAACGGTTATGATCAACTACAGGTTTTAGATGGAACGAAGTACAGAGTTGGTATGCGTATATACGCTGTAGATACTAACAACGTTAATTTATTATCTGATGGTAATAATGATTATGTTGAAATAGTTAGAATACAAAGTAACGTACTGACGTTAGCACAAGAACAAACAGTTGATTTAAATACAGCTGTAGCATTAAAGTTTATACATCCAGAAAGAGTTTTAGAGTTTGATTATTATACTGGAGATGTTTTTGATACAATAAGTTTAATACCAACAGCTTCTATAGACGTGTTAGACAATTTACTTATGTGGACAGATGGCAAACACGAGCCAAAGAAAATAAACATAGAAAGATCAAGAGCTGGTACAACGGATTTAACGACTCACACAAAATTATATGTTAATGCTCCTGGTACTGATAATCCAGAAGTTATTAGCGACTTTGAATATGTTGATTTTGCCGGATTATCTACAGATGTAAAAAGAGAACATATTACAGTAATTAAAAAAGCTCCAACCTCACCTCCTAATATTGAAATTTCCAATAAAGATAGAGATCAAGACGCGGACTGCCCAATTCAATTTTTATTTATTCAAACCACTGATGAAGGTTCTCCAGATTATGAAGTTGTACCTAGTATTGGTACTATTAAATTAATTGATTTTCCCGATATTATAAGTCCTAGAGTAGATGACATTTATAGCTTTGTGGCCTCAAATGTTGTTGAACCTATTACTGTAAGAGTTAAAATAACAGATATTGATGATGCTAACCCAAGTTTAGCAACGGTCGAGATATTATTTGCGGATAGTGATTTAACAGTTCAAACAAATCCAAATAATTGGATTGTAAATTTAGAAACTAAAAGACCATTTTTTGAAACAAAATTTGGTAGGTTTGGTTATAGATATCAATATGAAGATAATGAGTATTCTACTTTTTCACCTTGGTCAGATCTAGCTTTTCTGCCTGGTGATTTTTCATATACACCTAGTAAAGGCTTTAATGAAGGGATGTCTAATACTGCTAGAAAAATAATTGTTAGAGATTGGTTACCTACTAATTATACTAGACCTCTTGACGTTAAGACTGTTGATATACTTTGGAAAACAACGGATGACGGAAACGTTTACATAGTCAAAAGTATTAAAAGAGGTATAGACACTGAGTGGATAGACATGGTTGACAATGATAATTTAAGTAACACTGGTGAATTTACTATAACATCAGAAATGATACATAAAGTTGTTGAATCAAATCAACTACTTAGAGCTTGGGATAATGTGCCAAGATATGCTAAGGCTCAAACAATAACTAGCAATAGACTTGTTTACGGCAACTACACACAAGGTTACAATTTAGATGCCAATATTGGTTTACTGCAAACAGTAGTCTCTAAAAAAGGATTATTTCCAACAGCTCAAAAATCTGTGAAGTCTATTAGAAATTATCAATTTGGTGTAGTACTAGGAGATAAATATGGTAGAGAAACTCCAGTAATTTCTAACGGATATAAATCAGCAGAAGGACAAGTTATGCCTGGCGCGTCTAAAGTATTAAAAAGTTTATCTAGTTATTCAAACAAATTTAAAATAAAACAAAGCTGGACTAACTCTAACCCAACAAGGATGCCTTGGATGGAATACGTTAAATACTACGTTAAAGAAACCTCTAACGAATATTACAATTTAGTATTAGACAGGATATATGATGCAGGTGATGATAATATATGGTTAGCTTTTAATTCAGCTGATAGAAATAAAGTTGATGAGGAAACTTATTTAGTATTAAAAAATGAACATGGTAGCCAAACTCCAGTAGATGAAGATGCTAGATATAAAATTATAGCAATATCAGGTGATGCTCCAGATTATATAAAAACAGATGAAAGAGAGTTTGATTTAATACAGATTGACAGCGTGAATGTTTACGGTGGTAACTGGCCAAACACTATGAATGATGATTTAGTCGCAATAACAGACGCTGTACCTGCTAGACTAATAAATTTTAAATCAATAAGAACTAATAATGGAGCCACAGATACTCTTAGTGAACTAGAGTTTAAAGGCACGCCTAAGGTTAGAATTGTTGCTCAATTTACAGATAGTCAAGGTGATTTATACGAAGCAAAAAGCCCTCTTAGAACGGTATCAGGAATGATTAGTGAAGAAGAAGGCGCTCCAGGCGTTAGTATTAGAGAAGTATTTACTTTGAGTGACGTTAATATGTATCAAAGAATATTAACTCAATTGCCCGACGCTACTGAACTACCGATTGCTGGCGCAGATGAAAATAGTAACTTTATATATTACATACAACTTGTAGATGCTGTTGTGGAAAACAAACCACAATTTGATGGAAAGTTTTTTGTTAAAATAGCAAAAGATAATACCTTAGAAGCTAGAGTTTTAGGTAATTCTCTAGGTGAATATCAAACTTTAAATACTTATGAACTAGCGTTTATATCAGATGATTTAAAAAATCCAGCTTATCACCCTGGAATGGAATATGCGGCAGCGCCAGGAATGGATTATGAAGATTCCGATTGGGAAACTATCGGAAATTTTACTAGTTCAAATATAGCAGGGGAAACCGGTGGTTTACCTAACTTTATAAATCTTAACAGTAACTCTGATTCAACGGATTCATTTTGGACAGCATGGTCAAATAACACTAATAGAACCGCTGATATATTTATTGATTCCGCTCCAGCTTATAGTGGCTTTGATTCAGATGTTGCTGATTTAGGTAATTTTAATCTTTTTGATAGTTATTCAGCTGTAGATGGTGATACATCTTTTAATCCTAGAGGACTTTCTAATGGTGAGTTTATAGATGGAACTGAAGGTCAATTTATATTTTCAGTTATTGGACCCGATGGGTTCTCTGGTACTAATTCTTATTTTAAAAGCAAAATGCAAACACCGGGTACTTTGTTTAAATTCAGAGATGATCCAAATCAAGAGGTTTATACAGTTAGAGGAAATTTTGGACAAGGTGGTCAAGATTCTGTTGGGCCTATAACAATAGAAAGTAAAAACTTTGATAATGATGGTTCTAGTATTTATGTAGATAGAACGTCTATAATAGTTAGGTTTGCAAGAGTTGGCCTTAATGGGCGACCTGTATTACCTCTTACTGGTTTAGATACTAGCGTTTGGGATCCTAGAGGTACTGTTAAACACAATGGTCTTACCAGTATGACTATAGATTTTGTTCAAAGAGTTCCTGTTGGTAGTTTATCTGATGATTCAATAGAAACTAGTGCTGCTTGTTTTGAGACAGAACCAAAAGAAGACGTAGGCTTAGATATATATTATGAGGCTAGTGGAGCTATACCAGTTAGGTTAAAGCTAGATAATATAATACCGTTTACTAATGCAAACAAAATTAGAGAAAGAGCGGGTGGTTTTGGTGTTGAAAGTAGACAAGTAACAAATAATAACAATAGTATAGAAGTAAACCTAACTAATAATCCTTATGTTTTTCAAGCTATAGATGATGATAATGTTTTTATAAAAAGAAGAGTTAATGGGGCTAATATAGCTTTAAAAACAATAATTACAGATGGGGTTTCTGATGGAGTTTGTCCAGCTATAGGTGATATTGTTAGATTTGAACATAAAAGTGGATTAGTTACTAAGTCTAAAATATTAGATCATTCTAAAATTTTAACAACACCAATAGCAGTTCCTTCAGATAGATATACTATATCTGGACTTGGGATTCTTATTGGCGATGCTAATACTCCGGCTATGATACAAATAGCAGTAGGCGTTGCTAATGCTAGCAGTGTAGCTGTTGGCATGGAAGTAACTGGTACTGGTGTTGATAGTGGAACATTTATTAAATCTATAGCAAATGATGGTGTCAATTATAATATAACGCTTAGTCAACAGCTTATTAGCGCTGGTACTAATAACTATACGTTTATTGATATAACAGGTATATTTAAAATAGAAAAAGAAGTATGGAAATATTCAGTGGAGTTAGGTTGGTTTAATTGTTATTCATTTGGTAATGGAGTTGAGTCAGATAGGATTAGGGATGATTTTAATGCACCTCAAATAGATAATGGTATAAAAGTATCTTCTACATTTTTAAACTACGGAGAGGAGAAGAAAACTAGTGGTATGATATTTTCAGGTTTATATAATTCTACATCAGGAGTTAATAACCTGAATCAGTTTAATATGGCTGAGAAAATAACAAAAGATATAAACACCACTTATGGATCTTTACAAGCTATGATAGCTAGAGATAACGATGTTGTTGTATTCGCTGAAGATAAAGTAATGAGAGTTCAATCTGGCGGTAAAGATGCTTTGTTCAATGCGGATGGTAATCCTCAATTAACAGCAACAAATAAAGTATTAGGAACAACCATGCCTTTTACTGGAGATTATGGTATATCTAAAAATCCAGAATCTTTAGCTACCGATAATTACAGAATGTATTTTACCGATACACAAAGAGGAGCTGTATTAAGATTATCTAATAATGGAATAACTCCTATATCAGACGCTGGTATGAAAAATTATTTTAGAGAAAATTTAAAATATTATATTAATATTACAGGATCAGTTAACGGTGTCGATGACGAATTTAATATTACTTTGCATGACACTTCTAAGTTTAGCGGCTTTGGTTCTAAAACAATTTCTTTTAGTGAGTCAGGCAAAGGATGGGTTAGCTTCAAATCTTTTACACCGCTAGCAACAGCAAATTTGAATGATAAATATTACTCTGTTAAAGATAACGCTATATGGGTACATCATGATGATACGGCTCTTAGAAATAATTTTTACGGCACTCAATATAGTTCAGTCATAACGTTATTATTTAATGATGCTCCTGGTTCTATTAAGTCTTTTAAGAATATTAATTACGAGGGTAGTCAAGCTAAAGTTGCTGAATTTACAACCCAATCAGCTGAAGACGCTGCTGGTAATATATTTACTGTTAATGATGGAGAGTATTATAACCTAAATAGTAAGCCAGGTTGGTATGTATCAGATATAACAACAGATAAACAATCAGGTAGCGTTCATGAGTTTATAGAAAAAGAAGGAAAATGGTTTAACTATATAAATGGAGATACCACAACTGATTCTAATTTAGACACGAGTGAGTTTTCTGTACAAGGTATAGGATTTCCATTAGTCAACCCAACGGATACTCAAACACTAGCTTCTCCAACAATTGGGGCGGTAGACGCGGACGGAGAAACATTATAAAATTTAAAACATGCCATATAACTACACAGTATCAACATTTAATTTTACAGAGGCTTTACAAGATGCTGCTTATGCTGGTAACATGATTACGGGTGGTAGTATAACTATTACTCCTAATTCAGGTTACGTTGTTTCAGCTTCCGGTTTCACGGTAGCCGGCTCTTTGCCACCACAGTTTGCTAGTATTTCATTTACAGATACTGCGGTAGCAGGTGAAGTAAATAATACCGTAACTGTAACATTTGTATTTTCAGCATTATTTGAAATGTCTTCTGCTGCAAATAATATAAATATACCTATATCAGGTCATGCCGTCTTAGTCGATGCTAAAAGAATAATAACTTTTGATATTGATTTAATTGATAACACTACAGAAAACGTAAATGGATCAACAGCAGTATCAGGTACTTATGATGCGGGTACTACAGGTAGCCCAATTGAAATAACGAACGTTTTATCTGCTAACGTAGCGGGTAACCCAGGGATAGATGCTAATAACAATATAACAATAGCAACTATAATTTTAACAGCTGATGCTAATAATCATTTTAATAATGCGGCTACAATTACTGTTGAAAACGCTCCAGCAGGGGCTAATTTTATATTACAACTTGTTGAAACAAGTGGCACAAATAGTGATGGACAAAGTACAACAATTAAATATTCCTTAAAACTAAATAGTGAAGTTAGTATACCAAATGGATTAGGTTGTAAAGTATTTATACATTATACAGGTGTTTCTGATAGAACTACACTTACAACATCAAAAAAAGAAATAAAACAAATTATATACGGATCACCTGAAATACCTATTGGAGGTGCTACAAAAAGAATACAGATAGTAGGTGATGTGGGGGCTGAGTTTGATTTAACAATAACAAAAGCTAGTAACAACACTTCTATAATGTCTACCACTTTAGCCAATGCTGATATTATACATATACCGGCTGGATTAATAAGAGGTTTAAACAAAACTTTAACAACCACAGATACTAATCAATTACTTACATCTTTTGAATTTGAACAAATATTTCCATCAGCTAGTGCTAATGAAATATATCATATAAATGTAACACCTAAAGGTAGTACTATATTAAACGCTAATTTAACACAAACTGCTCCACAAGGGATAATATATCAATATATAAATCCTACAATAACATTAGATACGGACGCTGGAACTAATTACACTGTAACATCTAAGACTACTTTATCTATTATTGGTAGACCAAACAAAAAGCCAGGTAGATTAAAACATATGAAAACTATAAAAGAAATATATAGCTTTACTTATGTTTATACTAAAGGTGCTCATGGCACTAAGTTTACAACAACAGACTTACCTGTGTGGTCTATGACTGATGCTAGCTCTGATTGGGATCAAAGCGTTACAGATCATGGTAATATTGTTGAAATAATTAACATAGCGCTTAGTAAAAATGATGAGACTACCCCAACTGTGATAACGGTTACAGGTGATATTATAATTAAAAAATTTGGAACAGCTAATGTAACTTTTAATTTAGACTCAAGTGAGTTCTTAACAATAACTTAAATTTAAATTATGCCAGATATAACAATACAAGTAAAAAGAACAGATTATCCTTCTTTACAAATAGGGGATACGGCGTATTATTCTAGTACCACCAGTTCAGCTGGTTTTAGTACTAGTAATAGTTTTACTAAAATAGGTTTAGTAAAAGGTATAAATAACGCAACGGCTTTAGATGATGGTACGGAGACAACGACCTTAACATGTGAAATAGATGAGGATACAGTAGTACCTACAACATCTGACTTTATATTCTTTTCAAAAGATAATAAAGTTAATTTAACTTCTTTATTAGGATATTTTGCTTCAACTAAATTTGTAAACACTTCCACAGCTAAGGCTGAACTGTTTTCTGTTGGCTGTGAAATAGCTGAAAGTAGTAAATAATAAGTAAAAAATGTAACTATATAATAGTAAAAAATAATATATGGCAACAACTAGAAACGACAAAGAGTCACCTTTTAAAATATGGTCAGCTATCGGTGGTATAGCTGGTGGTATATACACGGCTCATAAAGCTGGTAAAGCAGCTAAGAAAGCAGAAAAAGCTGAAAAGCAAGCAAAAAAAGCAAGGGATAAACAAAGAGATATACTATCAGCTGTTGATACTAGCAACCCATTTGAAGGTATGCAGAATCAATTTGCTGGTATGGAAAATAAAATGGAAGATTTAACCATTAATAAAAAAGAAGCTGAAATGGCATCACAACAGTTTGCTCAAAGTCAATCTAATATTATGGATGGTTTAAGAGGCGCTGCTGGTGGTAGTGGTATTGCTGCATTAGCGCAATCATTAGCACAGCAAGGTCAGTTAGCGGCGCAAAAATCTGCAGCTGGAATTGGACAACAAGAGGCTAACAATCAATCTAAAAAAGCACAAGCAGCCGCTAATATACAAACGCAAGAAAGAACTGGTGCCGCAGCTGTTGCTGATAAAATTGCAATGGGTGAAGCCGCTTCTCAAACAAGAGAACTTAATAAACAATCAGCTATATTTGATGATGCTGCTAAAGAGTATCAATCAGCTCAAGGAGTAGCAGCTGGAGCTAACGCTCAAAAAGATCAAGCAGTAGGAGGATTAATAGAGGGAGGATTTAATATTCTTGGGTCGTTAGTAGGCGGAGGAGCTTAACGTAAATTTAAAATATAATTATGCAAGAAGAATATACACCACAAGTAGAACAACCTGTAGAGGAAATGGAGCCACAAATTCAACCTGAAGTTGAGCCTATAACAGACGGCTCTTTTTTTCAAGTTATGAAAAATGAATTAAATAGAGATACTAAATTTTCAGAAGAAGAAATGGCAGCTTTAAGAGAGAAATTTGAAAATGAAAAGGTAGAATACGCTAATGGTGATAAAGAGACTCAAGCTAAATTAGAGGCTGGAGTGGTACAAACAGGTGAAAGAATGTTTAATGCTGAAGAGTTTAGAAAAAGTTTAGCGAGTAATTTAGATGCTGATTCAGGTATAGGACATAGCCCTACTGAGAAATTAGCTAATTATACAAATGATATGGTTAATATTGTCAACGGTAATAACGAAGTCTCTTATAAAGATAACATGCCTGGTTATGAGCTGTCTGATGGTTGGAAAAGTTTTAATGAAATAGAAGATTTAGTAAAAAGTAGATATGTCGATGAAACGTCTAAATCAAGTGTCCAAGCTTTGATTGAGGATAGTACAAGACAAGCATCAGATATTCAAGCAGGTGAAGATGCTACATTTAATTATCAAAAAGAATACAATAACATGTTAGAGAAGGTAATTGAAACTGGCGACATGAAATCTTTAGCTACGGATAAAATATTTGGCAATAGAATATTTAAAGATGATTTAATGAAATCAATCAAGATGGGTAAGTATACTGATATGGGATTAACTGAGGCTCAAGTTATGGAACTGGATCCTACAAAAGATGGGAAAATATCACATGAAGATGCCGCGATTATAACCTCAAGTATATTACGTGATGATGGCATGTTAAAAAACTATTTAGCAGATTATTATACTAAAGCTATGGAACAAAATTATTATAATAATTTAAGCCCAGAAGTAAGAAAAGCAACACAAATAAAACAAAATTTAGATAATGAATCTTCTAGACCTCAATTAGGCTTAAACTTTAAAAGAGATATAAAAAAGCGTGGAGGTAAAATTAAAAATGGTGTATATATACCAAACAAAGCATAAATAAATATTAATACGGGTAACTAACGATACAGTTATGAAAAAAAAATTTAAATACAAAAAAGATGGTAAATATTACCATATAGATATTCCAGAAAAAGAACAAGAGCAGTTTGTGATTGATAATCCTGACGCCGAGGAAGTAGACACGTCAACTAACGCTTGGATGATGGATATGGATGTATATGGCTTAACTGAAGAGGAAAAAAAAGGAGTTGAAGAATTTGAAAAAGAAAAAGAAAAAGAACTAGAAAATAAAGAAATAGTTGAAGAAGAAAAAAAGGGTATTTTACAATCGTTAGAAGATCCTAAAAATCAAATCACAGAAGAGGTAGATCTACCTCAAGACAATCAAAAACAAATAACAGAACCAATAGTAAAAGAACATAATGCAGATCTTTTATTAGAAACAAATCAAGACCCAGTTCCTGGGTATGAGCCACTACTATCTGTGGACAAATTCACCGAAGTATTAAAAGAGCAACAAGAAGATCAACCAAAAATAGACGCTATTAAAGCTAATATTAACGAAATTAGTGTGGAAGATTGGAATGCTATGACTGAAACTGACAAAGAGCAGAGTGTCGATGGTTGGGAAGATTTACCGTTTAATGAAAAGCAAAAAATAGAAACAGAGTTTGTATCTCAGACACCTATAGAGATTCAAAGAAATAATGATGGATTCGTTACTGGAGTGTTTGGCAATATGGATTTAGAAGATGAAATGTTTTGGGCTAGAGGAGATTGGGACCATAAAGAAGCTTACTTTGATAACTTTTTTGAACCCCTTGTTAATAATGGTAATTATAAAGTTGAAGTAAGAGGTGGTGGTATAAAGGGTATACCTGGAGTTATAGATAACTCTATATACGGACCTAAAGGTGGCACACCATGGGATGGAACAACTTCCCGCGCATCTGAAAGAAATTTTTATGGTATAGAGATAACGTACACAGATCCTAAGACAAAAGAAACTAAAAAGCATACTATATATGAAAGTGATTATGAAGAAGCAGGACAAGGTAAAAAATTAGCTGCTTTTTTAGATAAAACAATGAGTGATAGTGATAGAATTGCTGTTAGTAAATGGCAGGCTAATGCACATCAATTATATAAAACTACTTCAAAAGAGCATATTGATGTAACGGATGCAGAGCTAAAAGAAATAGAAAAAGAAGTTAATAACATGCCTTTTTATGGTGAGGATGGTGAAGAAGGTATTTATGGTACTCAAGAACTAAGGCAAAAACAAGGTAATGTAAAAGTACAAGACGATGGTAAATACGGACATATACTTGAACAGGTTCAAGCAGAAACAAGTAACGATTTAATAAACTGGGATGAGCTATACAAAGACAAGGGTGGTATGTATGATTCAAAATTACTAAAGCCATCTACTGATTATAAAGAAAAATTAAAGTACTATCTTGATATTGGACACATAACAGAAGAACAGTATACTAAGTATGTTGATGATGTGATGGCAAATAAGTATTTTACCTTTAATGAAGAGACTGGTAAATATGAAGGTAAAAATATACCTAATCCTAACCAAACAATTTTGCCAGATGAAAAGTCTTTAGGAAAAGATCAAGCTATTGAAAATCATGTCAGAGATGAAATTATTAAACTAAAAGTAGCAGAACTAGAAGAAATAAAAACTGGTAAATATAAAGATTCTATAGACAGCGACGACTCGTGGGATACTTTATTTGCAATAGGTTCTAACATTAATATACGAAAAGCTATAAATGAAAATAATGTACTACTTAAAAAAATAGAAAATAATGGTAAAAAGGTAAATGATGAAACCGGACTTACAATTAATGAGTTACAAGAAAGTGTTAAAAAGCATGAAGAAAACTTTAATAACGCTGAAAAAGTTAATTTAACATTTGATCCTATACAATTGTATAATGAAGTAGGGTTGTTATATGGAGAGGGCGAAACTGAAGAAGAGCAACAAGAAGATCTACAAAAAAAATATGATGCTAAGGTTGATAGAATATTAAAAGATCCAGAAAATCAAATAGAAATAAATGGCGATATAATTGAGGCTACTGAAGAAGGTTACAACGCGGGTGGTCAACGTATAATAGATAAATATACTTTTCCAACTCAAGAAGAGTTTGATAATAAATTAAAAGAAATACAAGGTAAACTTGATAGTGGAAAAATTACAAATAAACAAGCTGAAGCGTTATGGAGTGAATACCAGGAAGAACATATACAAAACGAAAAAAATTTACAAACTGAATTAGAAAATTACGATAAAGAATTTCAAGAACAGTATGATAACGTATCAAATAAAATTAACGATTTTTATAAAGAACAAGAAGATGCTGCAAAAATAGCAGAAGAAAAAATGAAAAACTGGAAAGAAGAAACGCAAAATTTCGTGTTTCTTGAGGATGGTAGAAAGGTGAGTAAAACCGCGTTTGAGGAATACAAAAAACATTCAGAGATACTAGGTGAAAACTATAAAATTATAGATGGTTATTTAAATGAGCAAGCGGATCTAATAGCAAACATAGATGATGACGCTTCTAAAAATTATTTAATACAAAAAAATTACGACGATTGGGAAAAATTTAAATTCAACGTTGTTACAGGATTTGAAAATATGTACATGGGGACTTGTTATACTTTAATAAAAACTGTTAGTAACGTAACTGGTATGGATGATTCTTGGTGGAGTAAGAATGCAGATCAAAACTATTATAATTATCAAAAGGCTGTAGAAAAACTTAGAGAACCGTGGCAACCAGATGTAAAATTTGGAGACGCTTTTGATAGTTGGGGTAACTTTGGAAAGTTTTTTACTCAAGAAGTTGGTACACAAGGTCCTGTATTTTTAACAATTATGACAGGGGCACCTGGTCTAGCAGCTTTATATAGTAGTGGTTTTGCTGAAAACTACAGTAGGTTAGTTGCAGAGGAAATAGAAAATCCAGGTAAAGAGTATTCTCAAAGTTATAAATTTTTGACATCAATGGGTTATGGTGGCGCTGAATTTGTAGATGCGTTTATAACTAAATCTGGTATAACTAGAAGTTTTAAAGCTTTTAATAAAACTTTCAATAAAAAAACTCTTGCTAGTGGATGGACCGCTGTTGGTAAAGAAATGAAAAACCAAGCTATTGGTGGTATACCTTATGTTGCTTTAGATGTTGGTTCTGAAGGACTCACAACTTTTTTGCAGAACAAAATAGCTGGTAGACCTAATTTTGAAAGCGTGGACCACGCTATGTTCTCTGCTGGTATGTTTTCTTTAGGATTTCAATTATTTCCTTTTATAAAGGGTAGTGTAATGACTAAATTTTCTGATTCAAAAACTTTAGACGAATATAAAAATAATTTAAAAGAAATAACTAATATAGATAGTCAATTAGAGAAAGCTAATATAGATGCAAAAACAAAAAAAATACTAGAAGAACAACGTGTTGAAATAATGGGTAATAACGAGACCATTTTAAATGAAGAACTTGTTAAGCTAGATAATATGAGTAAAGAATTTACCACTACATTCTTTGCGCACGTTAATAAATCTGAACAATTAAGACTTGACTACGATGCAATTAAAGCTGATAAAACAATTGACAGTTCTACTAAGAAAAAGTTATTAGAAAAAATAGAAAAAGATTATAATAATAATGAAAATCTTTTAACTGTATTAAAAACAGATGCCGCTTTTGGTGAAAAGTTTTTTGGTTTTGAAAACAGTACTAATAAAAATGATATTAAAAGGCGTAATGAAATATTTGAGCAAGCTAAAAATGAATTAATATCAGAAGGCAAAACTGATCCTAGCGATGCCACAGTAAGAGAAAGAGCTAGAGTACTATATAACACGCAAGAAATACTAAATGATTTAGCTAAAACTAAAAAGAATGGTTTAGCTAAAGATTTTAAAAGTTATGACACTAAGCAGGACGCTATAGAAGATATAAATAATATGGATATATCTGAAGCGGACAAAACTAAATTAATAGAAGGTATTGAAAATGGTAATCATGGTGCTACAGTAACAACTAATGATGGTAAAAAAATACCATTTCAAGTTGTTGAAAATATGGCTCAAGATAGCAGATTAGAAACTAGAACGCATGAAAAAGGTCATTATGTATTAGAAGAATTATTTGGAGAAAACCCACAAGCATTTAATGATATATCTAGTGATATAATAACACACTTACAAAAACATGATCCTGGTAATTATTTAAAGTTAATGACTAGAGTTAGTGGTTATGATGGAGACGTTAAAGCAGAGGAAGTTATTACTAACTTTATGGAAATGTCTGCTGAAGGAAGTATTGATCTTAAAAGTAAAAAAAATAAAAACTTATCATCTCTTATAGGTTTTGGTTTTAATAATATATTTTCTAATAAAACAAAAGGTGAAACTAGTCTTGATTTACAAGGACAAAAAGATGCTGTTAACTTTATAACTCAATTAGGTAAGAAAATAAAAAATGGCGATATAAATTTTAGGCAAACTAAAAAAGGCAGATCTCTTATTGATAAAGAAACAGGGAGGGTTATTGGAAAAAACCTTAAGAAAAAATATAAAAAGTTTAAACAAGAGCAATCAAAAACTTTTAAATTTTCTAATCCCGCAGAAGCACTTAATAAGCTAGTTCCTAAAGATGCTAACACGAAAGCTAAATTTAATAAATGGATTAATAGTAAAGAAGGAAGTGAGGCTATAGCGGATATGTTTTATAGTGAAAATGGTGTTGTTAGAAATACTATATTAAAAAACGCTAATTATAATGAAGACCAAGCTAATAGAACTATAGATAAAATAGTTGATCGTATATTTGGTAAAACAGGTTTTAATCCAGAAGCTACAAGAGCTGATGGTAGTAAAGTAGGTGCTAAAGCCTTTGGTGAATATGTAATGGCTGGTTATAGTAAAGATAGAATAGGTACTATAAAGGACATGTTTAAAGAGGGTAAGCTCGGACCTAAAAGAGATATTAGTGGTGATTTAGTTATTGGTGAAAGCGGTAGAACTATTTTTGAAAAATCTGAAGACGAAGGTGGTTTGTCTCCAGAGGACTTAATGGTAATAAAAGAAGAAACGGCTGCTGATAAAAAGAAAACTCAAGAAACTTTAACTAAAGTATTTGGTATTGATGAAAAATTAATTACTCAATTTGAAGGAGCTCTTACAACCGCTTTTGGAACTAAGCTTCCTGAGGTTAATAGTAAGCAAATGAGGACAGAGCTTGGTAAAATTATATCAGATAGATTAAGACCTATAATACAAAAAAAGCTTGGAACAGAATTACAATTTAATGAGTTTATTAAAAATGATTTAACTCCATTATTAAAATTTATAAAAGCTGAAGATCTCCGTCAATTAGAAAGAATGGTTGGTGGTAAAAAATATCCTGATGGTAGAAAAATATTTACAAGATCAAAAAGAATAACTAAAAAACAAGAGATAATAGATCTTCAAAATAAAGGATTAATACCTAAAACTTTTACTAAATATGCTCAAGGCTATAACTTGGCAACTAGACTACCAAATCCTACACCTCAAGAATTACTAGCATTTTTTAGAGGTACTAACGCTCAAACAATATTAGATTACCAACCACCTGGTTCAATTAAATCTGGGATGCTTGGTGCTAGAAAAGATAAATTAGCTGAACTATTAACTCGTGAAATAGCTTTTGATCAAGCTATTCAAGTTGCTAAAAATGTACTACCAAAAATTAAAGCTATTGAAAGTCTTCAAAATAGAAATATAAAAGAAAATTATATAGCAGAATTAGGTTTAACATTAGATAGAGATCCAGATGCTGGTTCTACTAATACTGATAATTCATCTGTTAAGTTTTCAAGGAAAGCTAATCAAACTATTATAAATGAGATTAAAACATTAACTGATCACACACAAAGATACGGTATTGAAAATACGATAGATACAGATAACAACTTTTTAATTGATGGTATAGAAGACATATCATCTCTTGCTATAAGCACTACGTTAGAGATGTATGATTCTAATATTATCTTAGAAAATGAATCAAAAGGTTTTAAACAATTTATATATAATTCTAATGCTCCACAATCATTAAAAGATCTATTAAAACAACAAGGTAATTTAAGATTTAATACGATATCATTAAATCAAATGCACAAAGATGCTAGCGCTATAGCTAAAGTATTAGGACCTGATATAATGGATATATTAAGTTACGAAATACTTGGGTACAAAAATAGATTTATGGATCCTGCTGAGCAAAAAACAAATCAACCAAAAGGAACTAAAGGTGAATTTTATGATAGATTACAAGCTTTAACTTCAGTTGTTAATTCTTTAAATGTTAAACTACCTAAGAACTTAAAAATAGAAGATGTTAGAATAATGAATAAAAGTAAATCTTTATTCAAGAGAATAGATAATATTTTAACACTAAAATCTAGAAGTGAAAAAATAGAAAAAATAAAAGCATTAGCACCTGAAATCAAAGCTGCTAATAAAGCTAATATACAATTATCAAAACATATTGCTAAAACAATAATAGATCTAGCTAAACAAGGGAAAATATCACAATTATCAGCAGTTAATATTTTACAAGCACAGACTAGTATTGTTTCAGGTTTTAGAGGATTATCAAGATTAGATTTAATAGACGTTAGAGAAGGTTCTCAAGCTTTATATATTAACGCAAACGGTGATTATACAAACAATAAAAGTGTTTTAAATAAAGGTGGGGTAATAAATACTAACAACCCTCAATTAAATGAAGCTATAATTTATTATAAAAGTAAAGGCGTAAAAAATCCAGAGCAAATAGCTTTACAACAATTAAGTTCTAAAGGTGAGCACGTAAAACCTAATAGCAATACAATGTTTGAGGTTGCTGAGCTAATTTGGAAAGATAATGTTAATATTGACACTGAATTAGATTTAATATTTAATAATCATTCACAGTTACTAACATCAAAATACATGGCTGATGTTATAGATGATGGACCTGGAGGTAAAACTAGTGCAGCAGAGTTTAAAAGAATTAACTTTTTAAATGAGGGTGATATAAATAGTATGATTGCTCCTAATGGTAATAGTTTTCAAGATGTACTTATTGATAGAGAAGTATCTAAACTTCAAAAGAAAATTATTAGAGATGCTAGTGTTAAGCACTCTAAATCTATATCAATGTTAAACGCTAAAGACAACCTTATAAAGTTTAGTAAAAAACCTAAAACAAAAGGAATGTCTACTTTTGATTTTGATGATACATTAGCTAGAACTAAATCAGGTGTTAGATACACTATGCCAAATAATACTGGTAAACCAACGCCTGGAAAGAAGGTTATATTTTTAGCTGGAAGCGCTGGTAGTGGTAAATCAAATGTTGTAAAACAATTAGGCTTAGAAAAGCAAGGGTTTAAGATGGTTAATCAAGATATATCATTAGAATGGTTAGCTAAAAATAGTGGGCTACCTACTGATATGAGGGATTTTACCCCTGAACAATCTAGTAAATGGGGTAGCTTACAATGGGAGGCTAGAGATATTGCTCAACGTAAAGCAACTAAATTTAGAGGTAGAGGTGATGGTGTAGTTGTTGATGGAACTGGAGCAAGTACTATATCAATGTTTACTCAAGCGCAAAAATATAAAGACGCTGGCTATGATGTTCAAATGTTATTTGTAGAAAGCTCTTTAGAAACAGCATTAGAAAGAAATAAAGCTAGAAAAGAAAGATCATTACAAGATTTTATAGTTGAACGTAATTGGAAGGCAGTACAAAAAAATAAAAAAGCTTTTAAAGAAGAGTTTGGTAGTAATTTTGCAGAAGTAAAAACTGATAAATTAAAACAAGGTGATCCAATGCCTAAGTCTTTAGTTAACAAAATGGATAAATTTACTAATAGTTATATTAAAGGTAGATTAACAGCAGAAGAGTTTGCTAATAAAGGTGGGGAGTTATTAGATCAAGGTGCTAAATTTGATTTTTCAGAGTTTAATAAAGTTGTAGATGGAACACCAGGTCCATTACTTGAAAAGGCTAGAAATAGAGCTAAGAAATACGGAACTAAAGACATGTTTGTTTTGACTGCTAGACCTCAACAATCTGCTTTTGCTATACAGCAATTTTTAAAAGGTCAAGGCTTAGATATACCAATAAAAAATATAACTGGTTTAGCAAATAGTACTGGTGATGCTAAAGCTCAATGGATGTTAGATAAATTTGCTGAAGGATATAATGATATGTATTTTGTAGATGACGCTATACAGAACGTTGATGCTGTTAAACAAGTACTAGATCAATTAGATGTTAAATCTGAAGTTGTTCAAGCTAGAGTTAAGTTTAGTAAAAATGCTAGTAAAGAGTTTAATGATATAATAGAGCAATCAAAAGGCGTTGGAGCTGATGTAGTAATATCACAAGCTGAAGCAATTAAAACTGGTAGACATAAAGGTTGGTGGAGATTATTTGTTCCACCATCAGCGGAAGACTTTAAAGGTTTATTATATAGATTTTTAGGTACCGGCAAGCAAGGTGAACAACATATGGAGTGGTTTAAAGAAAACTTATTAGACCCATTTGCTAAAGGTATAAGATCTTGGAATGTCTATAAACAAGGTATGGTTGATGAGTACAAGCAGTTAAAAAAACAATTTAAAGATGTAAAAAAGTCTTTATTTAAAAATGTAGTAGGAACTAAGTTTACTGTAGACTCTGCTATAAGAGTTTACTTATGGGATAAGGCAGGTTTTAATATACCTGGTTTAGACAATGCAACTAAAGATAAATTAATTGAATATGTTGAAAGTAACACAAAGGTAAAACAGTATGCAGACGCTTTAAGTAAAATAACTAGGTTACAAGATGGTTATATACAACCAAGAGAAGGTTGGTCAATTGGTACAGTTGCTAGTGATTTAAATGATATAGTAAATAGAGTAGGTAGAAAAGAATTTTTAGCAGATTACTTAGCTAACGTTGATGCTATATTTACTCCAGATAATTTAAACAAAATACAAGCATTGTATGGCACTAATTTTAGAAAAGCTTTAGATAATATATTATACCGTATGGAAAATGGTACTAATAGAAAAATTAGTCAAGATAGTAATGTAAATGGTTTATTGGACTGGATTAATGGATCTGTTGGTGCAATCATGTTCTTTAATATGAGGTCAGCATCACTACAAACTTTATCTACAGTTAACTTTATAAACTGGACTGATAATAATTTATTTAAAGCTGGTAAAGCTTTTGCTAATCAACCTCAATTTTGGAAAGATTTTGCAATGCTATTTAATTCGGCTCAATTAAAACAAAGAAGAAGAGGACTGCAAACGGACGTGTCGGCATCGGAACTGTCTGCTGCTTTTTCAGATGGTAGAGCTACACCAAGAAAAGTTATTAATTATTTATTACAATTAGGTTTTACACCTACTCAAGTAGTAGATAGTTTTGCTATTGCCTTTGGTGGTGCTTCTTTTTATAGAAATAGATTTAATACATACAAAAAAAGAGGTATGTCTACTAAAGAAGCTAATGATAAAGCTATGTTAGAATTCCAAGAACTTGCTGAAGAAACGCAACAATCATCTAGGGAAGATATGGTATCTCAACAGCAGGCTAGTGTATTAGGTAGAGTTGTATTAGCTTTTCAAAATACAACAATGCAGTATACACGTTTAACTAAAAAATCATTATCAGATTTAGCAAATAGAAGAGGTGACCCTAAATCACATATATCAAGAATAATGTATTATAGCGCCGTACAAAGTATTGTATTTCTATCATTACAACAAGCATTAGCAGCTTCATTATGGGGTGACGACGAGGAAGAAAAAGATAAAGATGTAAAGCGAGTTCTTAACGGCACTTTAGAGTCGTTTTTATCAGGTATGGGTATACATGGTAAAATTGCATCAACTATAAAAAATACAATTGGTGTATATAAAGAACAAAAAGCAAAGGGTTGGAATAGAGAAGATGGTAAAATTTTATTAGAATTACTT
>Ga0208157_1000165_pt1 | contig 41950 bp, 68 predicted proteins | sample 5_EtaG_FD_184077 | JGI IMG/M metagenome (GOLD analysis project Ga0208157, IMG submission 184077) | Marine viral communities from the Subarctic Pacific Ocean - 5_ETSP_OMZ_AT15132 metaG (SPAdes) (version 2) | ecosystem: Environmental > Aquatic > Marine > Oceanic | place: Pacific Ocean | collected...
GATGGCAAAAAAGTTTTATATGTAGAAGAGTTACAAAGCGATTGGGGTCAAAGAGGTGCGGGTCGTGGTTTTAAATTAGAAGGCGATAAACTGGCAGCAGCAAATAAAGAATTGGCAGACGTAAGACAAGAAATATTAGACTTAAAAAAAGGTGGCGTTAAACTAGATGGCTATGAACAAGAAGCATTTTACAAATTAGCATTTCCAAATAGACCACCAATTAGAATACCATTTATAGAACCAAAAGACTTTCGTGCAAAACATGATAATCCATCTAAATATTATGACTTAAATACAGATGTGCAAGACTATGAATTTGATTACTCGCAAAGTCGTATGCCAGAAGAATTTAAAACTATGACATTTGGTCAGTATATGAATTTCTATGAGACTATGGGTCAAGTTAGAAAAGGTGATTTACCAACGAGATCATTAAATTATAGAGCACCAAGCATTTTAGACAAAGACGATCCTATAAATAAATTCTATGATGACAAAGAAGCAGACTATTTATTTGGGCAAATAAATCAACCAAGATTTAATGCTGATGGTAATAAATTTATGAAAGATTTATCTAAAAAATACCTAAAAAATTTAAATCAAGTTCAAGGTGGCGTTCCAAGTGCACCATTTGTAACAGATAGAAATAAATGGACAGGACTAGCTTTAAAAAGATTAATAAAATTAGCAGATGAAGGTGGATACGATCATGTTGCTTTTAGCCCTGGTAAGGTGCAATTTGATAGATGGGGTAAACCATCTTTAGTAGATTACTATGATAAAATAATACCTCAAGTAGCATCTAAATTGCCAAAAAGTCTTGGCGTAACTACAGAAAAAATAACTATACCAATAAAACCAGAAAAAGATGTGGGTGTTGCAGTCACATACGATGGTAGATATTTTGTTCGTAACGATGGATCAGATAAAGCAATTGAAGGTAAATTTTTTAAAAATGAAGGAGATGCTTTTGATTATGCAGACATGATACGAGATAGCAGAACTAATCAAGAAACTTTCGCAATAAACATTACACCTAAAATGAAAGATATAGTTAGAGGTGGTATGCCTTTATTCTCTACTGTAGGTGGTATGGTGGGTCTTGGAGCACTAGGCAGTATGCCTAGCACTCAAGATGGTGGAACTTAGTCTTTGATTGGCACTAAGTAACCAAGATCAGAATAGTTGCCATTTACATGAACTGTATATTCTTTATTATCTCTTTTTTTAATACGAACTACATCGCCATGATTAAGAGGTAATGTTTTAGATAGTCTCTCCTTCTCAGCATAATCTGCTTTAGAGTAATGAGAACTGATACAAGGACTAACAGATAGGATATGTATTATATCTTCTGCTTGATCCTCGAAGAGATAACATTTAGATGTACCTCTGTTATGGTTTACTTTAAAAGTAAGCTCTTGGTGCTCACTCCTTCTATCTAGAATGCAATCACCATGCTTATCCCAAATACTTTCTACTTCTAAATATCTCATAGTCAATCTCCCTTAATAACCATACTGTTGATAAAATGCTTGATCTTCTTCTTCTGTAGTTGTAGCTGAAACTGCATCTACAATAGCCACAAATGCTTCATATGGATCGTTTCTAGCTACAGTGAAGTCAACACCACTTGAAGTCTTGATTGATGCTTGTACCTCATCCATAGGGAAAGCAGTGACACATCCAACTGTCTTATAATTATAACCATCTTCTGTATAATTAATATTCCATATTGGAGTATCTGTATCCCAACCATATATATGTAATGAACGATTGTTAGTAGCTATTCTCTCGAAGCTATATTGAATGTTAGTAGGATGACCCTTTTTATTTACATAACTATTGTAGCTACCATAACCTACTATTTCTTTTGATAAAACTGTCTGCATTTTTTTCTCCAAATTTTGTTGTTCGTTTATCTTATTTAATTAATATAATATATGTATCTACAAATGTCAACCCTTAAATGAGGTTTTTTTATTTTCTTTTGCTTTTAAAATTAATGTCAAAATATAGTAAGCTCTTGCATATTCTTTTTTGTTAATTGCATCCTTAAAAAAATCAAGAACAGTATTCTTACCATTAAGTATATTCATAATCGCCATTAGATATATTCTCTTTCATAATATCCATTAGCAGTCCTCACAGACTTCTTATCAAACCAATATGACCAACGACTATCCCAAGTATCATACACAGTGCCTAGTCTCATGTTCATTAGATGCCTATTGACTGCTACTATTATGTTACCTAGATGTGTAAGCTCATCAAGTTTAGTTCTTTCTTTTGATCCAAACTTACGAAGTGATACCCATCTCCATCCATTGTTTAAAAGATAGTTATGGTAAATCTTTTTGTAGTTACCACTTCTAGGCGATCCACCTTTTTCTCTATTTCTAGATTTCATTTGTTTAGATAACTTATCATTCTTTTTAGACAAGTAATCTTTATTGATCTGAAATAGTTTATCATAAACTACTTTATAATCTTCTTCAGTAGCATGGGAGATTGCTCTTACGACACAATCCCCAGCTTCACCTTTAAAGTAATTTGATCTACCACCATCACTGTAAATAAAATTTAATTCCATTAGTTTTCCCCTTTGCAAAAAAGTTTAGCTTGTTGTTTTGCTATTGTAATAGAATCACAGTGTGTCCAATTACTGCCACCATTATCTGAACACCAAAACATCCAACCCTTCATATCTTTAAATTCTTTGTAGATACAAACAGTGTGTTTTCTTGTGTACTTATTGAAGGAAGGAATAAATCTATTCCCACCTTCATACTTTACTACTTGATAATATCTATGAAACTTATGTTTTGTTTCGTGATTAGTATCTCTTTCAAATGCTATCATTAGCAACCTCCCATATTATATTTAGACCAATGCTCATTCCACATATCTTTAACCTTTTCATTAAGGTTAGTAGAAGAAATAAAGTTATAATTTATTGCCCTTTTTTCTTCTGCTCTTAATTGTGCTTCTTGTAAGCTATCAGAGTCTTTAATAATCTCTGGCACATCTACATCTATAAACTTATCTTCTAAGTCTAATATATATGAACTCATTCCCATTTTTTTCTCCTAATTTAATTGTTCATTTTTATTATTATGCCACAACCCTTTTAAGATGTCAACCCATAATAATAGTTTATTTTATTTTAATTAACCCAATTTAGGGGTTGACTTATGTATTTACATATGTTATAATGTGTTTAAGACAATTAACGAATAACCAAATTAGGAGTTTTTATGAAGAACGTAATCAAAACAAAACCTAAAGAAAAATCTTGGGTTAGTGCAAAATTATTTCAAGTTTATTTTAATCAGATGAGACTACCAATATGTGGACTTAGATTCGCATGGGCAGTAGTTGGTCATAAATGGGTCAGAGTGCAACTACCTTTCTGTAGCACCAAGTTCAAGCTAAGACGATCCATATGGGATCAGATGGATGTAATCGCAAAGGGAGCAAACTAATGACTAAGAAAGAAATTAGAAAATGGATAGTGGATAATATCGCAAGGCTAAATTGCTACCCATTAGGAGACATAGTAAATGATGCAAAGGCTTGGGATAAATCTCAGCAGAATAAAGGTGGCATTATAATATTAACAAGATTGCTTAAAGAATTAGATAAGGGAGCAAAATAATGAAAGTAAAAAAACACACCAATATACCAAAGGTAGTTAAAGTTTGGTATTCTATTGACGCAAGTGCTGAAAATGGAAAGAAAAAGTTCTTTGATACTCTGTATCATTGGGGTATTATTGAACAAGTAAAAGCATTTGAATATTGGCGAGAGTTTGAAGATGGTAGGTTTGACGAAAAAAGTCTAGCAAGATGTGAACTCAAAGTTGATAATGCATTTAGAAGAGCAATTGATATAAAAGAAAATCTTTTAAGGAGCTTAGATTTAGATCACAGTATCAATGATGACATATTAAAGAATGTTAAAAGGTTTGTAAGCACACAACTTAAAGACTTAACTGATGATCACTATAAAATTCAAAACATATTCAAAGATATAAAAGCAAATATAATCTTAAAACAAATGGAGTAATATCTGGGAGGTTATTATGAAATATTGGGTTATACTATTTCTTCTGTTCTTAGCTTGTTTTAAAGCTAAAGCAGATGAGGTAGAATGTCTTGCACTTAATATATACCATGAGGCAAGAAATCAGCCTACAGTAGGCAAATTAGCAGTAGCACAAGTAACAATGAATAGGGTAAAAGATGTTAGATTTCCAAATACTATTTGTGGAGTTGTTTATCAGGGTTATTATTCCAACAATTTTCCTATAAAAAATAAATGCCAATTTAGTTGGTGGTGTGATGGTAAGTCAGATAAACCAAAAGATTTGCAATCATGGAATTATTCGTTAATGTTAGCTAGGCGTATGCATGAAGGGTTTTTTGATAATATAGATGTAGTAAAAGATGCCACACATTATCATGCTGTTTATGTAAAGCCTTATTGGGTTAATAAAAAACGAAAGATAAGGACAATAGCAGATCATGTCTTTTATCAATGGGAAAAATAAATTTGATTATTGTATAGAATGTCAAAAACTATTACGCCCTAGTCATAGAAAACGCACTAGTTATAAAACTTGTTATGAGTGCAGAGGCATACAAATGCCTAATTATGAGCTTAGTAAAGTATGCAAAGAGATACTTAACACCCCTACAGAGCCATCTGAGGATGAATTATTTTTTGAAGATTGCCCAAAAGCAGTCAATGAACTCGAATATGGCAAAGTTATAAAACAATCTAGAGGATATGTTTATAGTGAAAGTGCTATGGCAGAGCCTATTGTAGATACAAAAAAATAAATATTTGTGTTTTAGTATTTAGTAGTTATTATATTTTTATGAATAGAGCTCAATTTTCATCTTTAATAAAGAAAGGGAGAAAAAAAATGTATTATGGTAAAAATGCTATGGCTAAAAAGAAAACTACAAAGACTAAAAAGAAAAAAATGGCTAAGAAGAAAAATGGAAAAAAGTAAAGACGTTAAAATTAATGTAACTGGCGTATCTATGTCAGGAGAAAGTAATTTAAATGAACACGATAGAACTCCTAAAAATGATAAAGAAAAATCTGAGGGAGAAGAAAACGGCAATAGCCGAAAAGATGATTGAAGGTCGAGAGACTGATTTTCATTCATATCAAAAAGACGTTGGTGTAGCACAAGGATTGGAAGATGCTTGTATTATAATTGACGAAACATTAAACAAGCTAGACGAAGGAGATGAATAGTCATGCCTCATCCACATGAAGTCGCTAAATTATATACAGACGAAGAAACTAAATCTACAATAGGGCAACATCAACTGCCTATACCTATGGGTTGGAAAATACTAATACAACCAAATCAAATCAAACAACAAACTAAGGGTGGCATATTACTGCCTACAAAAGCCAAAGAGAATGAGGCGTACTTGACTGCTCATGGTGAGGTTGTTGGTATTGGTGAACTTGCATATAGAGAAAGAGGCACTGGAGATAGTTGGAAGATATCTAACAAGCCAAGAGTAGGTAACAAAGTTACTTATGGTAAATATGCAGGACAAAAACTAGTAGTAAATGGCGTAAGGTTTCTTTTACTTAATGATGACGAGATAACATCTATCTTGCCAGATGGGGTAGAAGTCACTGCTTATCTATAAATGCGAATAACTTGGAGAACGCAACCATGCAAGAAGAAACAAACCCAGTAATAGAAGAAATCGAAAAAGAAATTCAAGAAACTAAGAAAAAATCTAGTGGAGATAATTTTGAAATCGAAATTGCAGAAGAAGAACCTAAAGTAGAAGCTCAACAAGAAGAAAAAGAAGAAGAAAAAGAAGAAGAAGATAAATATGGAGCAAAAGTCCAAACTAGAATTAAAAAACTAGTTGAACAAAGGCGTGATGCTGAGATTGAGACAAAAAGACAACAAGAACTTAATAGTCAATTAGCAAAAAGACTTGAAAGACTTGAAAAAGGCACACAAACCCAAGCACAAAATATACAACAAAAAGAATTTGACCAAAGATACAATCTTACAAGACAAGCACTCACAAAGGCAGTTGAAGAAGGGGATACTGAAGCACAAGTAAACTTTTCAGAACAATTAGCTGATATGAGAGCGGCTATTAGAGTTGGTGAGATGCAAAGACAAATGCAACAAAACCAAGCAGTATCGCCAACAGTAGGTAGAGCACAACAAGTAGCTACAAATCCTACACCACAAAAAGCAATGTCTTGGTGGGAAAGTAATCAATGGTTTAATGGTAAAGGTTATGAGAGAGAAACGGCTGCAGCAAGAGCTATAGACGTACAACTTGATCTAGAAGGATTTGATAAGAACTCAGACGAATATTATAACAATTTAAATAGTCGTTTACAAAGAATGTTCCCTGAGTTAATATCGAATGGTGAAGTTACTGAAAGTAAACCACGAGCAAAAAGTAGTAAAGTAGTAACACCATCTACAGGTGGCTCATCTTACAAAGGTAATCGAGTGCGAATGACACAAGACCAACTTAGGATGGCTAGAGAACTTGGAATAAATGATGAGGCAAGTCTTAAAAAATATGCGTCTGAAATACAAAAAAGTCAAAGGAGCTAGTTATGACTGAGAAGAGAAATGTTAGAGCAAATGAAATAAGAGAGAGTGTTCGTGATGATGAGAGTAGACCTCAATCTACATGGACACCACCAGCGTTGTTGGATGCACCTGACCCCCGTCCAGGATATGTTCAACGATGGGTAGCTACCTCGATTCAGGGGAAGGACACACCTGATAATGTATACAAACGTATGCGTGAAGGGTGGGAAACTCGCCCTGCTAGTTCTGTGAAAAGTACGTTGTTCCCGACGATTAATCATGGGCAGTGGGAAGGTTGTATTGGAATTGAAGGAATGTTGCTTTGTGAGATGCCTATAGAAAAACATAGACAAATGAAGTCTTACTATGGTGGTAAAGCACAAGAGCAAAATGATTCTCTTGCAGGTGACCTTGATGCGTTAGGACGGAAAGCTGGACAACCAATCTTTCAAGAGAGGAAGAGTTCAGTTAGTGGTGGCAGACAAGTGTCTGTCATGGATGATTAATCTTAACTAGGAGATAAAAATGGCAAATGTAGACGCCGCTTTTGGGTTTGTACCCATTCGTCACCTAAGTGGAAATGGTTACTCTCGTGCTAATAAATATACTATTACTTCAGGATTATCTGAAAACATCTTTACTGGTGATTTAGTAATCATAACTGCAGATGGCGTTATTACACCTCATACTGCTACAGAAGTTAATAATATAGGAGTTTTCGCAGGGGTATCTTATACTGCTTCAGATGGCTCATATGTTTATGCACAGTATTTTCCATCAGGAACAACTGCAACAAATATAGTTGCATATGTTTATGATGATCCATATACAGTGTTTAAAGTTCAATCTGCAGGAACACCTGCTCAGACTAACATTGGTAATTGTGCTGATGTTGTTGCTGGAGCTGGTTCTACTACTACAGGACAATCTGGATTTGAAATGTCAGGAACAATGTCAAATGGCACTGCCACTTGCAAAATTCTTGGTGTATATGAAAGCCCAGATAATGCTTTAGGTGCAAATGCAATAATGGAAGTACTTATCAATGAGCATCTGCTCAAAGATAGTGCTGGAATATAGGGAGATTTAGACAATGGCAATGAATAGAGCACAATTTGCAAAAATGCTTGAGCCTGGTTTAAACACCTTGTTCGGGTTAGAATATGATAGTTACCCACCAGAGTACCAAGCAGTTTTTGAAAGCAACACATCTCAAAAAGCATTTGAAGAAGATGTATTGTTAACTGGTTTTGGTGCGGCTCCAACTAAAGACGAAGGTGCTGGTGTCAGTTATGATGCGGCTTCTCAACAGTTTACTGCAAGATATCAGCATGAAACAGTTGCTTTGGCTTTCTCTGTTACAGAAGAAGCTGAAGAAGATGGTCTTTATGGGTCTATTGCATCTAGATATACAAAGGCGTTAGCGAGATCAATGGCTACAACCAAAGAGATCAAGGCATCTAATGTATTGAATAATGCAACTAGTACAACTGGTGGTGATGGAGTGTCATTATTAAGCACAGCACATCCAACTCAAAATGGCAATCAAAGTAATACTTTGGCAACTGCAGCAGATTTATCTGAAACTTCATTAGAAAGTATCTTGATAAACATTGCAGATATGAAAGATGATCGTGGTCTTAGGATCGCCGCTCAAGGAACAATGTTAATTATTCCTACTGCGTATACTTTCGTAGCTGAGAGATTATTGGAAAGTCAATTAAGAACTGGAACTGCTGATAACGATCTTAACGCAATTAGGTCTGGTGGATATTTACCACAAGGCTATCATGTGATGAGGCGTTTAACAGATAGTGATGCGTTCTTTATTAAAACAGATGTACCTGATGGTCTTAAAATGTTCCAAAGAAGTCCTATGAAAAAAGGCATGGAAGGTGATTTTGAGACAGGAAATGTACGTTATAAAGTAAGAGAAAGATATTCTTTTGGTTTTACTGATTGGCGTGGCATTTTTGGAACAGAAGGTGCTTCCTAATAATTAAGATGGGAGAGGGGATAACTCCTCTCCTAAACATAAACCTTGATTGCAATTTTGCAAACTAACCCAGAACAAGGAGAATGATATGGGTACTACAACTTTTAGCGGTCCAGTTAGATCGCAAGACAGTCTTAAATTAATAAGCAAAGATTCAACTAGTGGCTTAATCGCTGATAGAACTCTACATGGTAATGCAGCACATGATACTCGTAGATATTATTTAGAAGAGTGGTTTACACAACTACCTAAATTAAATGCAGTAAATATTATTGATCCTGACGCAGACGATGCTTCAGCACTAGCACTTCATGTTTTAGCGAATAAAAACTTTGAGGTACTAGGCACTAATATGACAAGTGCATTATCTACAAGGAATGCAACCGCAGCGGGTATAACATTAACGACTGCTGGAGCAGACCAAGATCAAGCAATTGTATGTCCACATTTAGATAGTAATCAGACTGCGTGGACTGGCACTAAGTGGGGAACAGAAAACCAAACAGTTTGGGAATGTTCTATAAATACAAACGCAATAGACAACCAAAAGTTATGGGCAGGACTTAAACTTACTAATGATCAACTTGTTGCAACTGACGCAAACCAAGCATTTTTTAAGTTTCAAACAGATGCCACAAACTCTGAAAGTTTTACTGATTTTACTAAATGGCATTTCATTCACAGTATTGGTGGCACAGACTTTATCAGTGTTTTACCTATAACAGTTGCGGCTAATACTATTTATCATTTTAAAATTGAAATAGATGCAGATAGAAAGTTATCTATTTTTGTAGATGGCATACAGTATAATATTACATCCACATCTGGATCAACTGGAGGTACTGCTGTAACAAGTGGTACAACCAAGTCTGGTGCTATGACTGACGATGTTGATTTAATACCTTACATTGGTATTGAGGCTGGAGCGGCAGCGGCTGAAGCAGTAGATGTACATTATCAATGCATGAGTAGAACAATATTTGAATAAAATATAATGGGGGATTAAGTTCCCCCACTTTTATAAGGAGAATTATATGGCTTATGCAACCGATGTAAGTGCTTTAACTGTAAGCGATGAAAATGCTAGTGATGATGATAGACTAGTAACTGCGGCAAGACCTGATACTTCTGCCACTATGGCGAATACTACGTTTGCTGGGGGTGCGGCTAGAAATGTAATTGTAACCACAACAGGAACTGGCGATAACGCAAAAACAAACACAATCACTGGAACAGATGTTTTTGGTAATGCTTTAACAGAGGTCATCACATCAACTGGGTCTGCTGAAGCAGTGGCTGGAACAAAATTATTTTTAACTGTAACGTCTGTTGTAAGTTCTGCAAAATTTGCGGCTAACATAAAGGTTGGGTCTGGAACTTTGTGTGCTCAAGCTATTGGTGGTGGAGCAAGAATAAGGCTTAAAGGTATGTCAATAGTGTCAGGTAGCACTGCTGGAACTATATCATTTGTAAATGGTACTCCAGAAAGTGGCACAACTTTGTTTACTGCTAGAACTATAGGAACTGCAAACACTACAGTAGATAGAACTATTCCAGCAGAGGGTATATTGTTTGGTAGTGGTATGAGTGTATCATACACACTTGATCACGCAGATATGATGACATTCTTTTTCACATAAGGATATAAAATGGCAACATCTGGAACAGTAACATTTAGACCTAATGTTGAGGAAGTTATAGCAGAATCTTTTGAGAGGTGTGGTATTGATCCTCAAACAAGAACTGGTGATCATGCTAGGTCTGCAAGAAGAAGTTTAAATTTATTATTTTCTGAGTTTGCAAATCGTGGCATAAATTATTGGACTGTGACACAAAACACTTTGACATTGGTTAGTGGCACTACTAATTATACTTTGCCAGTTGGAACTATAGATTTATTAGATGTAGTTGTTAGAGATAGTACATCAGACACAGATCAAATAATAAATAGAATTACCATAGAAGAATATAATCAAATACCAAACAAAACAAACGCTGGAAAACCTAGTCAATATATGATAGATAGGCAGTATACTCCAGTAATCTATTTATGGTCTGTTCCAAATGTATCTACATTATCTTTAAATTATTGGGCAATGAACCAACAAGAAGATATAACTGCATCTAGTCAAGACACAGATATACCTTATAGATGGAGTGATACTATATGTGCTGGGCTATCGTCAAAACTAGCCATGAAGTATGCACCAGAAAAATTTCAAATGTTGAATGAAATGTATGAAAGAGCATTTAGTTTTGCGGCATCAAGTGATAATGATGGTGTAAGTCTAAGAGTACAACCAACTGCATTGAATATAATCTAATGGCAAGATACGCAAGTGGCAAAAAATCAAAGGCAATAAGCGACATAAGTGGCTTCAAGGTCAACTATACAGACTTAAAAACCACCTATGATAATCTTAGAGTCGAACGAGAAGAGTTTGATCCCAAGCATCCACAACTAACCCCAGCCAAAAATGTTGTTGATGCAACTGCATTATTTCAACCACGACCAGACAATGCAGAAGAAAATGTAAAATTAAATCTAGGTTTTACCCAAGATATATTTGCAAGTAAAATTGAAAAATCACAAAAAGGCATAGGCATAAAAGCAAAAGGTGTTGCAGAAAGTTTAACTGGTTTTAATTTTAATTTTGGTGCTGATGTAACTGGCTTAGCAGGCACTTTAGCTCTAGGCACTTTTGTTATAAACTCACAAATAGCAGAAGAAGAAGCTATTGGTAGTGGTGCAGTTGGTGTAGTTAATTATAAAGTTAATACCATAACAATTACAGTAGTGTCTGGCAATCCTTCTAATCACCCATACTACAATGTAGGCTCAACTAATAAATTCGCAATAGGTGGATCAACTGCTACTGCTGATGTTGAGGTTGATTTAATAGAAGGTAATACATATAGATTTGATCAGTCAGATAGCTCAAACTCAGGTCACCCACTTAGATTTTCTACAACTGCAAATGGCACTCATGCTAGTGGAAGTGAATACACAACTGGCGTAACAACTAATGGAACTCCAGGATCAAGTGGTGCATACACAGAAATAGTAGTAGCAAGTGATGCTCCTACACTTTATTATTACTGTACTAATCATAGTGCGATGGGTTGGACTGCTAATACGCCAGTAGGTAGTGTTGGAGTTGCATTAAGTATAACTGAAACAGGAGTTGCTGGTACAAGTGGTATAGGAAGTTCAACATTAGTTGCTAATCCAGTTGCAACTGGCGTTGCTGGAACTGGTGCAGTAGGCACAGAATCAATCAATATAGGTGGTTGGGGTAATGAGGCATGGGGTGATGGAACATGGGGTGATGGATAATGAATTATGCAAGTTTAGTTTCTAATATACAAAATTTTATGGAAGATGATAGTACAGAGCTATCTAATTCTATTAATGATATAATCGCACAAGCAGAAGAAATGATATTTCAGAGGTTACCTAGTTTACCTTGCTTTCGACAAGTAGCGACTGGAAACTTTGTTATAGGTACTTTTGAATATACAATACCAAACGCTAGAATGATTAGACAAGTATCTGTAACAGATAGTAGCAGTAATATATCTTTTTTAGATCATAGGATAGATAGTTATCTAAGGGATTTTCATCCTATAACAAGCACAACATCTACGCCAACTATGTATAGCACTAAAAATGCTACAACAAGTGGCACTATAATAACACTAGCACCTACCCCTAGTGCTACGTTAGCCTTCCAAGTTGATTTTATTGCTCCAGTCACTGGATTATCCTCCAGCAATACGACAACTTGGATAGGTGACAATGCAGAGAATGTGCTACTGGCTGCAGCACTATACGAAGTTTCCTCTTTCCTAAAAGCTCCAGAAACGCTACAATTGTACAAGGCTCAATTTGATGAGGCTATTGCATTGTTTCAACAAGAGATGGGAAGAAACTACACAGCAGAATATAACGCAGGAATATAAGGAGTTAATATGTCAATATCACAAGCAATGTGTACATCTTTTAAATCAGAAATTTTAGATGAACAACATGATTTAATCGCTGACACAATAAAAATAGCATTATTTACAAGTTCAGCAAGTTTAGGTGCAGGCACGACTGCCTACTCAACAAGTAATGAAATAAGTGGCACTGGATATACTGCTGGTGGTGAAACATTAGGTAGTAAGGCAATTACAACGCATGGCACATCTGTTTGTTTTGATTTTGCTGATCCAACATGGACAAGTGCAACTTTTACTGCAAATGGTGCTTTAATATACAATGATACTAATGGTGATAAAGCAATAGCAGTTTTGGCTTTTGGTGGTGACTTCACAGTCGCTGGTGGTACATTTCAGATAGTTCTACCAACGGCAGGAACAAGTGGAATAATTAGAATAGATTAGGAGTTTAATAAATGGCTAGTACCTATGTAAATGACCTCAGATTAAATGAATTAGCGACTGGTGATGGTAGTGGTACTTGGGGTACAACCACTAATACTAACCTTGAATTAATAGCAGAAGCACTAGGGTTTGACACAGAAGCTATAACAACAAATGCAGATACGCACACAAGCACAGTAGCTGATGGTGCAACAGACCCAGTTAGGTCTATGTACGTTAAATATACTGGAACACTAGACAGTGCTTGTACCATTACTATTGCACCCAACACAATAAAAAGAGTCCATATTATAGAAAATGGAACAAGTGGATCACAGAATATAATTATAAGTCAAGGATCAGGTGCAAATGTAACAATACCACCAGGCGATTGTAAAGTGTTATATTTAGATGGTGCTGGAAGTGGTGCAGCAGTTGTAGATGCTTTTGCATCGTTAAGTGTAGTTGATCTTAAAGTACAAGATGATTTAAGTTTTACAAGTGATAGTGCAGTAGTATCGTTTGGTGCTGATGCAGATACAACTTTAACTCATACTGATGGAACTGGACTTACCTTAAACAGTACAAATAAACTTTGTTTTAATGATGCTAGTCAGTTTATTCAAGGTGCAAGTGCTACAGTTTTAGATATTGCAGCAACAGACACTATTGAACTGACTGCAACTAATATTGCAGTTGTTGGTACAATGGGAGCTACTGGAAAAATTACTGCTGATGCTGGGATAGATATTGATAATTTTAATATTGATGGCACAACTATAGCTTTATCGTCTGGTGATCTGACTTTAGATGTAGCAGGTGATATAATATTAAATGCAGATGGTGATGATTTTAAATTTCAAAATGATACTGTAAATTTACTTACTATTTCAAATAGTTCAAGTGATGCAGTTATAAAACCAGCTACAGATGCAAAAGATATTATATTTCAACAGTTTGATGGCACAGCAGTTATGACTGTAGAGGATAATGTTTCTCTTGCAATTAATAATGATATTACAGTTGCTGGTAGGGCATCAGGTCATGTTACTACAGACAATGATGGTAGTTTTGATTTAGCAGTAGGAAATGATTTTATTTGTACAAGTGGTGGTAATTTAGCAATAACATTCACAAATGCAGCAGCAGGTCAATCTGGAAACATAAAATTTGTTAATGGTAGTAATCATACAATTACTGCTCATGCTGATGTAGCAATAAATGCAGATGTTTTAAGTACAATTAGTGCAAGTGGCACATACCATTTATCATATTATTGTAGTGCAGCAAGTGGTAATGATACAATATTAGTTTCAGCTTCAGCGATACTTACATAGGAACTTGGTATGAGTGTGATAAAAGCAAATGGTGCAGGTGAAACACCTTCAGGTATTTATAAGGGTGTTGTTACAACATCATTGAGATTTGATAAAGCTAGTGGTGCATACTTGTATAGAACTCCATCAAGTGGAAGTAACAGAAGAACATTCACTATTAGCTTTTGGTATAAAACATCACAAGTTTTCCATTCTGAAGCTAATGACCAAAACAATGCTATATTCTATGCAGATGAGCCAGATGGTGGTGGTGTGTTTGCATTAAATTTCAGTAGTCAAGGTCAAGGAGCAGCAACTGATACTTTAAATGAATTAACTTATTATGACTATGATTCTGGTAGCACTGTTGATTATAGTTTAGAATCAAATACAGGTTTTAATGATCCATCAGCTTGGTATCATGTAGTTGCTGCATTTGATACTACAGATGCAACAGAAGCAAACAGAGTGAAATATTATGTAAATGGTGTACAACTTGATTACACAAGTATGAATCAGCATCATGCTGCAGTTCCTCAAAATTGGGAATACAATGTAAATCAGGCAACACCACATTGGATTGGAAGAAATATAGATACCACCACAAGATATCTGGAGGGATACTTAGCAGAATTTAATTTTGTTGATGGAACACAATATGCAGCATCTAATTTTGGTGAATTTAAAAATGGTATATGGATTCCAAAAGAGCCTAATGTTACTTATGGTACAAATGGTTTTAGATTGCAGTTTAAAAACACAGGTGTAGGTACTGCTTCATCAAGCACAATAGGTGCAGATACAAGTGGCAATAATAATCATTTTACATCTGGTGGTATAGCAGCAAATGACTGTGCAAAACTGGACTGTCCAGAAAATAACTTTCCTACACTTAGTCCAAATGAACTTGTAGTACACAATGCTCCGGGAACTCTCTCAGAAGGTGCTACAAAATTTACTTTTATAAATGCTAATGTAAATTCAAATTTTACTTTTAATGCTACACAAACTGGTAAATATTACTGGGAAGCTCTATATGTTTCTACTACAGGAAATAATTATTTAGCAGTAACTTTGGCAAAAGGTCATCAAAGATTACCAAATACATTTTCTACTACGCTTACCCTAAACACAGGAGGTGGAATTAATTTATATCTTGATAATGGTAACACATACAAAGAAGGAGTTGCAGCAACTGGAACTGGTGGTGCAATAGCTGCAGGCAGTATTATACAATTTAAATTAGATTTAGATAATCAAACAATACAATTTGGAGTAAATAATAGTTACATAACGGCTTTAGACTTACCTTCATCAGAAGGTGGTTGGAAAGCAGGTGGTGTTCAATCTGGTGGAACAGGTGCAACAAGAGTAGTAATGTACAATTGGGGTACAGATAGCTCTTTTGCAGGAGCAAAAACTGCACAAGGCAACTCTGATGCGAATGGTATTGGTGATTTTTATTATGCAGTACCTAGTGGTTTCTTAGCTCCTTGCACATTTAACCTACCTGAACCAACAATCGGTCCTAATTCCACTTCACAAGCAACCGACTATATGAGTACAGTTCTTTATACAGGCAATGGTTCTAGTTCATCTGCGACACAAGATATATCAGGTGTAGGGTTTCAGCCAGATTGGCTTTGGATAAAAAGACGAGATGCAGATGCTTCACATAATGTACGAGATAGTGTACGAGGTCCGCTAAAACATTTACAAACTGATGGTACTGGTACTGAAGACACAGAAAGTGATGCAGGTGTTACAGCATTTTTGGCAGATGGTTTTAGATTAAAAGGAACAAATGCAGGTTCAGGTCAAGTCAATGCAAATAATGGAACGTATGTGGCTTGGAATTGGAAAGCAGGAGGAGATATTGGAGATGTAAGTGGTAACTTTATTAAAGATGGAGTTGCTTTTACACCAACACAGGGAACAATAGATGCAACTGCCATAAGTGTTAATACAACTGCTGCATTTAGCATAGTCAAATTTACTTCTGATATTTCATCAGATGTAGGGGAAAGTGGAACACCACCAACGATTGCTCATGGTTTAGGTGTAAAGCCAACCTTTGTTATTGTTAAAGATTTAGATGGAGGTTCTTATCCTCATTGGAATGTATGGCATCAAGGTTATCAACCTGACACAACATATTTAAATTATCAGTTATTTTTACAACTAACTAATGCTTCAAATAATGCAGGGTGGCATAGAACTGATACTGGTTTCACAACAAATTTATTTACTCCACCTAGATACCAATACAATGAAACTGGAAAAACATATATAGCTTATTGTTTTGCAGAGGTAGAAGGCTACTCAAAGTTTGGCAGTTATACTGGAAATGTTGCTGATGATGGTACTTTTGTGCATCTAGGCTTTAAACCTGCATGGATTATGATAAAATGTGCAAGTGACACAAGTACTTTTACCTCTTGGGTAATTTACGACAATGTGAGAAAAACCATAAATCGCATGACTGATGGTGATATTTCAAATCCTCTTTATGCTAATAAAACTGCTAAAGAGGGTGAAAGAGGAAATGGAACAACTGACATAAGTGGCAATACTATGTCTGTTGATTTTTTAAGTAATGGCATTAAACTTAGAGATAATGCAGATGAATTTAATCAAGAGGACACATTTGTTTACATAGCATTTGCCGAACAACCTTTTAAATATGCAAATGCAGAATAGGAGAAAATAATGGCTTGGAAACACAATGGTAGAACCATACAGACAGGGAGATCATGGATTAGTGACAATAACACTAAATATCCTCGTCAATGGAATAACCTCACAGATGCAGAAAAAAAGTCTGCTGGACTTGTTTGGGAAGATGACCCAGTTGAAGAAACTTACGACAATAGATTTTACTGGGCAAAGGATGTTGCAAAGAAACTTGATGATGTGAATGTAGTTGATGCAGATGGCAAAGCTGTTATCGATCCTTTGACTGGCAAACAAAAAGTAGATTCAGGTCTTAAAACAAGATGGATAGCAAAAACTAAAGCAACTGGTAACAATAAACTTGTAGACACAGATTGGTATGTTACTAGAAAAGCAGAATCATCAACTGCAATACCATCTGACATAAGTACATATAGATCAGCAGTGAGGACAGCAACAGCAACAATAGAAAAAAAGATTACTGATTGTTCAGATTTAGCTGCTTTCATAGCATTGTTTGATACTCCAGTAGATAGCGATAATCAACCTACTGGCAAAGCACCTATTTATGATTTTCCTGATGAGGTATGAAAATGGCTAAACCAACACTACAAGATGTTCATGTAAAACTTGAAAAGCATTTAGCAGTCAGTGATGAAAGATGGAAAGAAACTATACTTAGAATAAAAAGAATGGAGCATATTATGATTGGCACATCTGGTACTGCTATTGTTATGCTTATAGGTTTGTTGGTTAGGTAATGTATGACTGCTTTCATGTTGTACTGTACATTAAATGGTTTTGTTGCAGAAGGAGCAATATATTTTAGGAATGTAAATGATTGTTTAATGTATGAAAAAAAATTAAGTAACCAAACATATATGAAAAATAACGAAGAACAAGTTTATGACTGTATATGCAAACTAATACCAAAAGTAGACCCAAAAAAAGTAAAGGTTTATTGATGACTGAAGAAAAAAAGAAAATAATCAATTTAGATTTAAGTAACAATTCTTTTGAACTTTCCCTTAGAATACTTGGCAATGAATTTGTAGCTATAAAAATAGGCTCAACAAACTTTAGTGGTAAACTTATAGCTGGTGGTATTTTAATGTTGTTTTTTACTTTTATGTTATTAGAAGTTTTTGGTTTGAATGAGATATTACAATGACAAAAAAATTAGAAAAAAACTCAAAATTTGCAACACTTGATAAAAATGGTGATGGGATAGTTTCCGATAAAGAATTTGAAATGCGAGAAAAACTTATTCTTTTAGAAAACAGAGACAAAAAAGAAGATCAGCAAAGATATTTAGTTTGGTTCAGTGCTTTATCTGTAACTTTGTTTATAGTTGTATTAATGACACCATTACTCCCTATGGAAAGAATAGACCATTTATCAGGTATTGCAGAAATATGGGTGTTAAGTAATATGGGTGTTATAGGTAGTTTTATAGGATTTAATCAAATGGCAAAAAAAGGTGAAAAATAATGTTAACTGCATTAATAGGTCCTGTTTCTAATCTTCTTGGCAAATTCATTGAGGACAAAGATGTTAAAAATAAGTTGTCACATGATTTGGCTACACTTGCAGAACGCCACGCCCAGGAACTAGCTAAAGGGCAAATACAAGCTAACGTAGAACAAGCCAAACACCCTAGTTTATTTGTAGCTGGAGCACGACCAGCGATTATGTGGATATGTGCATTAGGTTTGTTTACACAATTTTTTATTATGCCTATTGCAGAATGGGCAACAAGTGTCTGGGCTCCAGAGGTTTTGCTTCCAGAACTTAATACTGGCGAACTTATGACCTTAACGCTTTCATTATTAGGACTTGGCGGTATGAGAAGTTTTGAAAAAACAAAAGGTATAGCTAGAGAGAATATGAAAAAATGATGTGGAATTATTTGAAATTATCAAAATTTTTTAATAAAATTGGTAATTATTTTTATTATCGTCATGTAGAATGTGTAAAAAAAAGACAAGGTAGATAGATGAATTTAGATAAATTAAAAGAAGAAATAAAAGCAGATGAGGGAGTAATTTACGAAATTTATAATGATCATCTTGGATATAAGACTTGCGGCGTGGGTCATTTGTGCAGAGCTACAGACCCAGAAAATGAATTAGAGGTAGGTGATCCAGTTTCTGTAGAAAGAGTTGATGAGCTTTTTGCAAAAGACTTAGATGTAACTATAGACGAATGTAGAAAACTTTACGAATTTTTTGATGATCTTCCAGAAGATGCACAGAGAATAATTGCAAATATGATGTTTAATCTGGGTCGCCCAAGATTGACCAAATTTCGTAAGATGTATGAAGCCGTGATGGATGCGAATTGGATTGAAGCCGCAATACAAATGGAAGATAGTAAATGGGCAAGGCAAGTACCAAACAGAGCAGAAAGACTTTGTGAGAGAATGAGGAATGTAGCTTAATGCCATTAGTGCCATTAAAATTTAAACCAGGAATTGTAAAAGATATTACAGAGTATGCGTCTGGAAAGAACGGGCCGTTTTATACAGATGGTAATTTAGTTAGATTTAGGAATGGCTACCCAACTAAAATAGGTGGATGGCAACAAGAAACTTATCAATTTAATGGTGACACATCAATAGAAGCAGTGACAGGAAAAGTTAAAAGGATACTAGCGTGGAGAGCTAATAGCGATGGTGCAGATAGAATAGCAATTGGCACACATAATCATTTGTATATACTTAAAGATAATTTGTTTTATGATATAACACCTTTAAGAAAAACAACAGCAAATTTATCTAACCCATTAGTAGTTACTAGTGGAAACACATTAGTCACAGTCACAGATAATAGTCATGGTGCATCGACTGGCGATTTTATTGTAATTAATAGTGCGACTGCGACTGGTGGGATAACTGCTGATACATTAAATAGACTACAAGGGTATCAAATAACAAAAGTAGATGATAACTCATATACATTTGTAGCTGGAAGTGCGGCAACTGGCAATGCAACTGGAGGTGGCACAACTATCGACATAGCATATTTGATAGGTAGTGCAGAAAATATAGGTGCTCAAAGTTCTGATCCAGCACTTGGTTGGGGTGTTGGAACTTGGGGTGAAGGAACTTGGGGTACTCCAAGAGATGGTACGTCAATTACTGTATCATTAGAAGCAACTCAATGGTCTTTAAGTCTATGGGGTGAAGATTTAATAGCAAACAATAGAAATGGTCAAATATATTATTTTGATACGTCAGAAGGTGAGACTACAAGAGCAGAACTAGTTTCAGCAGAAACTGGAGCAAGTGGTGTGCCTACAAAAGTTAGATGTGTTACTGTATCGTTTCCAGATAGACATTTAATAGCTGGAGGTGCTACACCTTTAGGATCAAGCGTAATTGATCCAATGCTTGTTAGATTTTCAGATCAAGAAGATTTTACAAAATTTACACCAACATCTACAAACACTGCGGGTGATCAACGTCTAGAAGTAGGCACAAAGATAATTACAATGTTACCAACTAAAGATGAAACCTTTATACAAACAGATGAAGCCGCATATGGTATGACATTTGTCGGGCCGCCTTTTACATTTTCATTTAGATTATTAGCAGTAAATTGTGGTGGCGTTGCTATACATGGAGCGGCTAACGTAGATGGTGATGTATATTGGATAGGTAAAAGCAACTTCTTTGTTTATGATGGCATTGTGAAAGAGCTTCCATGTTCTGTGCAATACTTTGTATTTGATAGATTGCAACCAGCATATATTGATAAAACTTATGCCGCACATAATAAAAAATTTAATGAAATATCATGGTTTTATGTAAGTACAGATAATTCATTGGGAACTGCAAACCCTGAGCCAGATAGTTATGTAACTTATAATTACCAAGATGGAGCTTGGTCAATAGGATCATTGAGCAGAAATGTTTGGCATGATGCTGGAGGTTTTAGGAATGTACCTTTTGCATTTGATTCAGATGGTAGATTGTACAATCACGAAACTGGAACAAGTGACAATGGATCAGCAATGTCAGCACACATTGAAACTGGAGATGTTGAATTAGATACAACTGGAGAGAACCAATTTATGGTAGATAAAATTATTCCAGATGCAACTATGGGTGCAAATACAAATTTATTTTTACAAATAAAAACTAGAAAATACCCAACTGCCACAGAGATAACTAAGGGTGCTTTTACTGTAACTGCAACAACTGAAAAGATAAGCACTAGAGCTAAAGGCAGACAAATGGCAGTAAGATTTTTTAGCTCTGGTACAGAAGATGAATGGTTGTTAGGTGATTTTAGAGTGAATGCAAGAAAAGATGGCATGAGATGATTAGATTACCATCCCCTACAACTATGGAAAACTACGTCAGATGGGCAAGACAATTAATATCTACGCTTGAATTACAACAACGTACAAACGAGTTAAGTACATCAACGACTACAAAACAAGCAGAAGAAAACGCAGAAGCTAAGAGTTGGTTTAATGGCTAATAATTACAAAAATAGTAAGGTAGATTTAGCAAACACAGATGTAACTACATTATACACTGCACCATCAGCAACTCAAGCTATTATCAAGTCTTTGTTGGTATCCAATGATAGTGGTAGTGCAGATACAATAACAGTTACAATTACAGATAGTGCTGCTGCCGTTTTTAGTGTATATAAGAATGAAGAGGTTGGTGCATTGAGCACAAAAGAATTATTAAGTCAGCCATTAATTATAATGGAAAGTGAAATTTTAAAGGTAACTGCCGCAAGTGCTAATAGGCTTCATGTTGTAGCGAGTTACTTAGAGATTACATAGGAGAAGATGATGGCAGAAATAGGTGCATTAACTGGACTACCCTTATTAAACCTTGATGAAAAAGAAAATCAAGGAGTTGATCCCATTGTTTATAATGTATATCAAACACAGTCTCAAACACCAACTATGAGTAATCAAGACATACAAAGATTGTATGGAACACAAGCATTTCCAGTATTTGAATGGGCAAAGAAGATACAAACTGGACAAAGAAGCTACACTCCAGGAGATGCTTTTGACGAAGATATGCTTGAAAAATATAAAAAATTTGAGCAATTACCTCCAGGTTTTATGACCCCACAAGAGATTATGGCACAGAGAGCCTTAGAAGGGTCTGCTGGACAAATAGGTCAAACACTAGGTGCAAACATTGGTAGAGGACTAACAAACCCATATGCAGTTGGACAAGGCACTTTAGAAAAAGGATTTAGTGGACTTATGAGAACTGGTCAATCAACTCCACTAGAATTGGCTAGAAGTACTTCTTTTGCAAATTTACCAGATAGTTCCAAAAATATTTTGCAGGCTTCAGGGTTAACAGACAATTTTGTTCCAGAATTAGCAAATAGGCAAGTTGCTGAAGCGACTGGAAACCTTGCACAATTTGAAAGAGGGTTAGAAACTGGTACTTTATTGCCAATAGGAACGTCTGGTGATTATGTGCCTACAAATGATTTTGGTAAAGCAAGAAATGTTAATTTTGGTGATGAGGCTACTGGTTTTCCAGAAGGGTTTGATGCAACTCAAGATAGTGCACAGGCATTAAAACCAGTTACAACTGTGCCAACAGAGACTAGTATGGCAGATGCATTTAACCCAATGACAGATGCTGGTCAAAGCAATTTATACGCAAGTGGTATTGGAGCAGGAGTAAACTTTGTTGGAAGAGTAGCCGCAGGGCAAGACGTAGATGACGCCGCAGTATCAGCCGCAGACGCTGGAATAATACAATATGCTACAACTGCTTTATTGACTGCAACGCCACTAGCACCCTTTGCAACTATAATAGGTGGCGTAGTTGGTGGTTTTGTAGGTAGAGTTATATGTAATGAACTTATGAGACAAGGTATTATGGATCGTAAACAAGTTATATTAGATTATAAATTTACAAGAGATTACTTAACACCAACCCATGTTGCTGGGTATCATGTATGGGCAGTATGGATGGTGAAGCAAATGAGAAAAGGTAGATTTGTTGGTTTGTGGGCACATATCGCTGGGCACAGAGCAAACGAAATAGCTTATATATATGGTGAAAGAGACAAGCCAGATTATTTAGGTAAGCTATATAGAAAAATCCTAGAGCCTATCTGTTGGACTGTAGGTACATTTTGCAAAGAAACAGATTGGTCAATATTGTACAGAAAAAAGGAGATTTAATTATGGCTGAAGAAATGGGAATGATGGGTGATCAACCACCTATGGAAAGTCAAATGCAGATGGGTATGCAAGAGGCTGGACAAAAGATTTTGCAACCATCAAAAGCAGTAGGTACTGTTCTTATGTCAAGACTTATGGAAATGTCACCAGAAGAATTGCAAATGTTAGATAAAGCAATTACACCTGACGTTGCTGGGGTTTTAATTAAATTATTACCAGAGTTACAACAAATTATAGAGACAGTTGAGCAAAGTGGTGTAGGCGATGCTATGCCAGAAGATCAAATGATGGATGATATGCCTAAAGATATGGGTGCATTAGGCAATATGTAATGATAAGACGAGCAAATGTTTTAGACATTTCTGCTATTATTTTTATGTTAAATGAGATGCATAAAGAAACTGAAGTAGAAGTACCTAAGATACATACTCAAAAGTTAGTAAATAAAATTAATGATTTGATGCACAAAGGGTTAGTGTTAGTGGCAATAGAAAATAACAGAGTAGTTGGATCAATAGCTGGGATGGCAGTAAATGATTGGTGGTCTGACGAAATGTATATGTCTGATGCTTGGTTTTATGTATTCCCAGAACATAGAAAATCATCAATCGCAAAAAATTTATGTATTGACTTTATAAAAATCGCAAAAGAAGCTAAACTAAAAGTTAGATTAGGTCATGTTTTTTCTGGCGATCTTGATCGTAAAGATAAGTTTTACGAAAGATTAGGACTAGTAAAAATAGGATCAACTTATATGGAGAAATAACATGGGCAGTATGTGCACAGTTTCAACAGAGCCTCTACCTGATCCAAAGAGTGTATTAACTGGAACAGACATACCAGAATGGGTTTCCGCAGCGGGTAGACAACTGTATGATCAGAGTGCAGAAATTGCCGCACAAGACTTTCCAACATTTACTGGACCCAGAATTGCTACATATGGTGACGATGCCAATAGGTTGACTGCACAAGAGCAAGAAGGGCAACAACTACTATCTAGAGGCACAGATACGTTTCAAGGTTTTCTAGATGATGCCTCTGATATGGCAAGTGGTTTAGGTCAAGGGTTTGATAGTGCTACAAGACAAGATTTATTAGGTGATAGTTTTTCAACTGCACAAGCACAACCATTTATGGATGCTTATCAAAGAAGCGTAGACCCAGCTATTGCAGAAATAGAAAGGCAAACTGCAAGAAACTTAATAACAGATAGTGCAGAAGCAGCAAGAATGGGAGCATTCGGTGGATCAAGACAAGGATTAAGAGAAGCAGAAACTATTACAGAAGGATCAAGACTGGCTGGTGATCTAAGGGCACAAGCTGGAGCAAGAGGATTGGAGTTTGCTTCACAAAGATTTGATCAAGAAAGAGCGGCAAGACTTGCGGCAGAACAATCACAAAGACAAGCCTATGAAACACAAGAGGCTGGAAGATTAAGAGCAACTGAGGCACTACAAGGTTTTGCACCACTAGCACAAGGCTTACAAGAACAAGCCGCATCAGGACTGCTGACTGCTGGGGGTATACAAAGAGAGCTAGATCAAAGAGCTTTAGACTTAGCCTATGGTGATTACCTTGAACAAAGACAGTATCCACAACAACAACTTAACTTTGCGTTAGGTGCACTTCAAGGTGTGCCATATGAAACTAGAACTATAGGTCTAGAGCAAGGAATGCAATATGCTCAATCACCAAGTATTTATGGTCAAACTATAGGTGGTCTAGGATCATTAGCTAGTGCCTACTATTTAGGAAGAAGATAGATGCCACATCAAACCAAACCAGGAGATATAGCAAGTTATTCATATGGTCACACTATAGGTGATTATCCTGAATTAGCAGATGCACTTGTGAAAGGTAACAAAGTACCTACTCTAGAAGATATAATGAAGATGAGAAGCACAACAAGTGTAGATACAAAAGACACTGATGCTTTTATAAAAAAACAAAATGAAATTGGCGTTTCTGGTGGTATATCCCAACTTAATCCAAATCTTGGAGCACTTGCACCATTTGTGAAACAAGCGTCAGGTATTTTAGATGCTGTTTATGGCACAACAAAAGAACCTACTCAAAAAGAAAGAAATTTAAACATGGGTAGAGCCGCATTAAAGTTCTTTACACAAATGGGTGCGTCTGCGTCAGTTCCTGGTCAAACTGCACTAGGTGCGGCTAATATAGCTGGAGCAAGTGTAGCACAAGATTATCTAAACAAAGTACAAAGCGATAAAGACAAAGATGAAAAACTAGAACAAGCTAAGAAGTCTGGAGCTCTTACACTTGGTATGCAACTAAAATCTGCAGAGGATGCTAAAAAACTTGCAGAACTTAAACTTAAAAATGTAAAACCAAGTAAACCAGATAAATATAAAATATTAAATGTAGCAGAGGTCAGCAAAGTAATTACATTGCCAACAACTAATCCAAGCACTGGTGAAGCCTATAAAGAAGGTGATATTATAGACCTTACGCCAACTGAATTTAATAAAGTACCTCGTGGTAATCTAACTGCATTTAAAGAAGTAAGTCCTCCAAAACCTAATACCTATGAAAGATTAAGAGATGGCATCGTTAAAAATGCACAATTATTTTTTAATTTAAATGAAGGAGAAAGTTTACCATCTGGACTTACAACAAAGCTAATTTCTGACATTACAGAGCTTAGAGACACAAAATTAGTGCCTATACCTGATCCAAAAGACCCAAATAAAACTGTTATGACATTGCAACAAGGTGTAAATATGTATGACATTTTAGAAAAAGAATTTGGCACAGAAAAGGTAGATAAACTTAAAAAATTAGCAGGTTTAGGTACTTCAGATACATTTATAACTCCAAGTGGATCAGAACAAGATGGTGAGGGTAAGGATAAGGGCAAGAAGTTTGAAACATTAAATATAGGTGGCACTAAATTTACGATACTTAGTACAAAAGATTCTAAGTTAGGCACTACAGAGGTTAAATCTTTAACAAATGCGAAAAGTGGATTAAAAGACCTTAATAATGCACTTAGTCTTATATTTCCAGATGGTAAATACAACCAAAAATTAGTTGGCACTATGAATATTGCACCAACTTGGAGTTTAGGTTTAATTGGAAGTTTGACTGGTTCAGACATAGCAAATAATGCACGAACAACTATACAGTCAATGCAGAGAGCTATTGAGATTATTTTAAGAGAAAGATCAGGAGCTGCAGTTCCACCAGCAGAGTTGGTTAATTATTTAAAATTATATTTGCCTAATACTTTTGACAATGAAGTACAAGCTAGAAATAAAATTGATGCTTTACTGCAATACTTTAAAGGTTCTATTGATGGCATAAATCAAGGTAGACAAAAGGGTGGAGCAAACGAAGATGAAAACTTTGTAAAATCAAAATTACCTATGCAAATAAAAGATAATACCATGAAAGATGGTGGTAAGGTTATGGGTAGATTGCTGAAAAAACAAGGTAGTATTATGTATATAGAAACTGAACCTGGTAGTGGATTGTTTCAACCTCTAGTAACGAAGAGTAAATAAATGGCTGAAATAGCAATAGACAGAACCACTGGTGCACCAATAAACGTAAGAGCTATTGTAGCTTCATTTAACAAACCAGAAGATAAATTAAAAGCCTTAAAACAGTTTTATCCAGATGCAGAATCAACAGATGGAACTATGCTTGGTGATGGTAATTATGTATATACGGATCCAGATACTAAATTATTAACATTGTTTGATGAGACAGATGGTGGTTTATTTAATTCTGGAATAACTGCAGCAGATGTTATGGAGTTTGGTAGAGAAATAGTTCAGACTGGTGGTGGCATGATTGGTGCAACAATTGCAACAGTTGGTGGACAAGCTGGACCGCAAATGTTTACTCCAGAAGAAGCTATAACTATTCCAGCGGCTGCGGCTTTAGGTTCAGAGTTGGCTTCTAAGGGTTATGATATTGCAATGGATGCCATGATACCAGAGACTATAAGTAGAGGTGGTGTAGTTGAAACAACTTTAGATTCTGCTGAAAATATTATGGGTGAAATGGTTGGTGGAAAATTATTTCAAAACTTTATGGGTCAAGTCAGTGAAAAGGGTGGTAATTTAATTCGTAAGGTACTTGGATCAGGTGCAGAACGAAGAGAAGTTGGAAAGAAGATGGTGCTTGATGCACAAGAGCTAGGTATAAAAGTTCCAACTGCAGGAGTTGCATCAGGATCGCCATTATTACAATTTATAGAAAAAAGAATAGAGCAATTCCCAACTGCAAAAAATCAATTTGCAGAAAACTTTGATGTATTTAAAAGGTCTTTAGTGGAAGCCACAGAAAATATTTCTAAAAAATATTCACAAGATAGTGGTATATCAGGAGAACAAATTGGTGGTAAGATTAGGGGTGGGATAGATAAAGCAAAATTAAAATTTAGAGCAGATCAAAAAGAACTTTACGATAAGGCTTTTGATTTAGTTCCAGATGGAGCAAGTGGAAGATTAAATGAAGTCATAAAACTTAGAGCAGAGTTGCAGAAAAAAATAGAATCAAACCCTAAAGCCTTTGCACCTTTTATAAATCCTGCACTAAAACAAATAGATGAATTGTTAGAAAATGATGGCATTATGGATTTAAAAATAGGTAGAGAGCTTAGAACTGCAATAAGACTTACTACAGATGCAACTGGTCCAGGTGGTCTAGTTGGTACTACAAAACCACAAGCTCAATATATAAGTCTAATATATAAAGCTCTATCAGATGATTTAAACGAAATTGTTAAAGACAAAGGTGGTGCAGAAGCACAAAAAGCCATAAAAATTGCAGATGCTTATACTAAAAACAGAATGGCATTAGATATTGAGCCAGTAATAAATAAAATTTTAAAAATGGATACAGATAAAAAGGCATTTGATTTTTTAGTAAGTGGCACTAAAGAAAGTGGTGAGCAACTCAATAGAGTTTTAAGAAACTTACCTTCAGAAGAAAGAAAATATGTACAAGCATCTATGCTGAATAGACTTGGTTATAGAAAACCTGGATCAATTGATGATGGTTCTGCAGAGGAAATGCTAGACAAATTTTCTACAAATTCATTTTTAACTAACTTTTCAAATTTATCAAAAACATCTAAAGATGCATTGTTTGGTAAACAAGGTAGTCAATATCGTAAGGACTTAGATACAATTATTGATCTTATGGAAAACTTTCAAAGTGCAGATCAATATACAAACTTTTCAAGAACTGGTGATGCTATATCCAACATTCTTGCTTTTGCACCTTTTATACCAGGTGGACAAATGATGCTTGGTGGTGACATTGCATATGGTGCGACAACAATGGCATCAGGTTTAATACCTCCATATTTGGCATCCAAAGCAGTTACTAATCCAGATTTTATAAGATGGCTTGTAGATGCCGCACCTAAAATGGCTAAAAACCCTGCAGACGTAAACTTTCACTTAGGTAGACTTATGGAAATATTTAGTGGCGATGAGAGCATGACTGAAGTTGCCTTATCTTATGTAAATGCACTTGTACCTACATTAGTTGGAAGTGCAGAAGCTAGTAACATGAAATCTGGAGTTTTACAAGAGCCACAAACTCCTAGTGAAATTGTTCAATTTGCACAAGAATTGAAACCAGAGACAAAAGAAAAAATTAGGAATATGAACTTAATAGATTTGTCTCCAGTGTCAGATAAAGTGTTGTAGGATAATGTTATGGTTGTTGCTGAAATCCTTACAGGAATAGCACTAGTCCAGAAGTCCGTTGAGTTCATAAAATCAAATATAAATACAGTATCCGATATAAAAGGTATTGCAAAACAAATTGATGGCTTCTTTGAAGGTGAAGCTCAAATGAACAAAAAGTCTGGAACTGTAGGTATAAAAGAGCAGTTTGGTATAGAATCAACTGCGTCTGATTTTATAGATAGAAAGTTACTTGAGGAAAAACGTACAGAGCTAAAAAATATAATTAATCTCCGCTTTGGACCGACTGCCTGGGATGAGATTATTGCTGAAAGAGCTAATAAAATTAATGAAGCAAAAGAAGCAGTTAGACTACGCAAAATAGAAAAGAGACAACAACAAAAAGAAATTATAGATACATTACAGACAATGGGCATAATATTCTGTGCAGTTGCAGTGATCGTCATAGGTATAGTAATGGCAATAAAAGCGTATGCAGACACATATCAATACACCCCAAAAGACTACACTAGACAACAAAAGATACATCAAGGTAAAATTATACTACCAATAATGACTACTTGCAGACTTATGAAACAAAAAGTTTTTAAGGATAAAATGGCTTGTATTTACATAGGTGCACAAAAAACATATGAGATGGAGTTTACAGATATATCAATTGGATGCCCCAGAAAATATAAATGTAAGCTCAATCCTAATGGAACGGAGCCAAACATAGATCAAGTGATGGAAAGCCTTAGAAGTATAGCAAAAAATTAAAATATACTTATCTGATTATTTTCTTCAGCGTTGTAGATAGGATTGTAAGACTTTTTATCTTTTCCAATATATTCGTGAGAATAACACAATCTATCTCTTTCTATAGTGTGATGATTTATATAACCTTTACCATTGGTGCTTTTACTTCTATCAAGTAAATTGGCTGACGTAGCCTTCCATAGTGGAGATTTTTCCCTATACAAACCCATTCTCATATGTGAGGTTTTGCTAAAGTATCTATAACCTTGCTCTATATGTAAATCAGCTATGGCATCTGAAAATCGAGTGCCTACACCTAATCCTTGAAAGTCTGGGATTAAAACTGTTCTGCATTCTCTCCATTTTTTTCTAATATCACCTTCATACAAAGGTGGTGTTTTTCCTGGAAAACTTATTGTAGCACTAAATCCTATAATATTATTACCCCATAAAGCATAGAAACATCTTGTAGCTAATGGTAATTCTTCACTTAGATAATGATGCCTTTTAAATATAGACCAAAGTTTTCTATCACCATTAATAATTTTAATATTTATTTTTGGCTTTACAAATTTTGTAGATAGAAATTTACTTTGATCTAGATGATATTCGTATTGCATTAGAACAAACTTATTTGATTATCATCTGGGCGATTATACTTAGGATCGTAAGATTTATTGTTTTCACCAATGTATTCATGTGAATAGCATATCCTATCTCTTGCTAAAGGTATAAGGCGTTTCTTATGGTCATGTGTGTCACTGCTTCTGTCTTTGAGATTACTTACAGTAGCTCTCCATAGTGGTGACTTTTCTCTGTACTCACCCATTCTTATATGTGAAGTTTTAGAATAATATCTTACCTTTTGCTCTAGCATAATATCACCAACTGCGTCAGATATCCTAGTACCTATGCCAAGTCCTTGAAAGTCAGGAAGAACTACAGTCCTAGCTTCACGCCATTTAAGTCTTTTGTCTCCTTCATAAAGAGGTGGTGTCCATCCAGGAAGTGACATACTAGACGCAAATCCAATAATTCTATTACCCCAAACTGCCAAATAACATTGTGCAGACGCAGGCAGTTCTTCTGTTAGATAGTGATGCTTTTTAAATAACTCCCAATATTTTCTGCTCCCTTTGATAATTCTAACTTCAATGGGTTGCCGAACTAACCCCCTTGACGCAAACTTCTTTGCATCAGTGTTAAAGACCCAATCTGGCTGCAGCCATTCTAATATGTCATCGTGGCAAGTTGCCAATACAATGTTTTTAAGGTTTTTGCGTTTGACATACTTATACAAAGATAGTGAACAAGATTTAGCTACATCTCTGTTTACCACAGACGTAAACTCATCTATGACAATGTTACTACCTAAACGTCTAGCTAAATCGCATCTAAAGCCTTCTCCATTAGATAAAACCTTTCTAGGCTTTGCCCAAGTAGGAACTGTATTCAATCCAACTGCACCAAGTCTTTCTATGGCATCCTCTACAGAATCAAAGTGTGACGCTATACTTTTGTTATTATCCCACACTAGCTCTTCTTCATTCCCATACTGTTTCAGTATAGATGACTTACCACTACCACTTGATCCATATATAACGCCAATAGAAAAATCCTCTTCTACTTTTGAGAAATGTGGAATAGTAAATTCAGTCTTGCCATCAAATGTAAAGTCAAAGTTCTTAAATATCTCTTTGTCTATATCAGAAAGCTCAACCTCACTAGTCAATACAGTATTTTTAAAATCATATAAATCTTCCATAAGTACCTCCTAAAATTAAAAGGGAGCATAAAGCTCCCTAATATTATGCTACCTCTAGCTCTTTCCATTTCTTACTATTGATCATACTTCTTACATCGTTTTGTCTACGTTGCTGAACAATATGATTATTAGTGCTATTAGACTTTACATCTCCAAGATGGGTAGACCATGCAGTTGCAGACTGATATGCACACCATAGAGAGCCTTTAGCACCATTTCTGCCATAATCACCCCTTCCATGTATTTGTGCTACTTCAGCGTCATATAAACCCATCAAATGATATAATTGCTTTTTATTAGTGTCAGATTGACCACTAGCAATCTTGATATCATTGGCTTGGCTTTTAGCTATAGTAGTTTTGAATAAGTCAATAACTTGCTCATCTTCTACTTTAGTATCCCACCACTTCTTAAAGCTCTCTGTTTCGTCTGTGATAGCAGTAACTGCATTTTGTATCTTCTTGTTAGATGCATCTACGTTGAAATGTGTAGTGTGTCTATTGGCAGTATAGGCAATCTTCTGACCACTTACCAAAGTATTAAAACAAACTTCATTCATCCATCCAAAGAAAGATTGAAACTTCCATTTGGCGTTGTAACTATTTCTAGCTACAAATTTAAGATACAAATCGTGATCACCTACTTGTACATGATGTGCTGGAAGTAATAATTCCATCTTAGCCATAGCACCATTTTCGTAAGTGTTTACAGTTATTTCGTTATTTGAGAAGTCTAAGCCACCACTTTTCATAGCTTCTAGAGCACCACCAAAAGCATCTACATGATGAATTGGCTTATATCGTGACCCTACTATCGCTAGAGGATCACCATCTTGAGCACCTAAATTATCTAGGCGTACAATTTTTCTTCCCATGTGTGAAGGGATACCTTGAATATCCCTCACATCGATTTTAAATGATACGTCTTGTAACGCATCTTGTAATTTAGTATCTAACATTATGCTACCCTCGCTAGTTGAAATAATTTTTTATGTTTAAAAGGTATGTCAAATTCCCAACATAATTGGTCACCTTGATACGATTTGTCCTCTTCAAGCTCATCTGCTTCTAGTATCCACTTGATAGCAGTTCTGTAGTCTTTTGCACCTAGCTTACAAGTTTCTTTAATTCTTTTTGCTAAGTTAGAAACATTTTGAGCTTTTCTGTTGTACTCTTCTTCTTGAGCTATATTGGACTGCTCTATCCAATATTTTTCCATTTCCTCTAGTTCTTCTAATGTATGCTCATTAGGATCAATTCTTACTCTAGACCCAGTAGCAGATTTACCAAATTCAGAAATGTACATAACACATTGATCTTTTTTATAATCAAGGACTGATACAATGCCATTCTCAGCAAATTTATCTAGCTCAGAAAATGGTACAACCTCTGGAACAGTACAATACATGATGTTAGGGTCTGTATTAGCTCTAACCTTATCCATGTGTTTTTTATTTAGCTTTTCGATGTAAGATTTAAGTTCTAGTTGATCTTTAGTATATTTAGTCATTTAGTTCTCCAGTTTTTGTTGATCGTTATTTTATTAATATAATATTTGTAGATACATAAGTCAACCCCTAAAAAGAGTTTTTTTATATTTTTTTAACAAATTCTAATTTTGCATAGATTATATTGGTTATTCTGACAAAGTTCTCTACTGCTTTTTGGTTTTCTTCTTTTGATAGATTATCTTTTGCAATATCGCTTTTGTGCTTTTGTAATAACTTTCTTAGATATACAACTTCATCAGACGCTTCTTTGACCATTAATTTAACCATATGGTATTCCTTTTATCAGCATCTTTTCTTTTATCTCTAAGCCTTTTTTATAGCCTTTCTTATAATAATCAGAAAAAGTATTTTCAGAATTTAGATTTTCATCACAACAAGCATCTTCAATTCCTTGTGCATAATAAGATAAATAACCTACTCTTCTTTTGGCTATGATATCATTTTCATTAGTGCCATTAGTCATATAAAAAATCTCCTTGATTTGGATCAGTGGTTAGTGGTGCAAAGGTTATGTTTACTAATTTGTAAGTACCTTTGAATTTAGATTGTATTGGCTTTGGATTGGGTTTTAAAGATTTTAATTCATCTACATTTAAAAACATTTTTTTATTATCATGCTCTATAATCAAGCCACCTTTACCAATAGCTTTGGTAACCTCATAATCTCTTATGCTTACATATTTACCAAGCCACAACTTAGTTACAACTCTTGTATACATGACTACTCCCCATTTTTATTTTTTTTGATTTCATATGGCGTAACTATAGCGTCAGCCTTTAGACCATTTAACTTCTTCTCAAGGCTATCTAATCGTCTATCAGACATTTCATAATGATATCCATCCAACTGCTTGTACATATAGATAACATATAACATTTGATCTATTTCAATAGCAGTCAACATAGAACGATTTAAAGAGTTTATCTCTTTGATTATCTTACGACTATGATCTTGGCAGTATACATTCATAGCTTGACCATAGTCTTTTGATTTATTTCTCAAGAACTTAGCACTTGCATTAATTCTTTCTGCTTTACAATTTTTCATATTCACACTCCAAAGTTGGCGTTAAAACAAGCATTATCTATTAGGCATACAAACCATAAAAGATAATAAAAAAAGAACATGGTGGCTATAGCAGAAGCTATAACCCCCAATAATTTTAATATACTAAGCAACATTGTTATCAATTTTAAGTTCATCTTGCCTAGCGACTTCTTGATCTATAAGAAACTGTGGATCAAAACCTTTATTCTGCATGAAACCTTCATACTCTTTAAATGTCATTTCATCAGCTTTAGTTTGCTCTTCTATTAGCTTAGTTTTCTCAGCTAACATCTTTTTTACTGCCTTTAGAGCTTGAGTAAGGAAGTAATCATCTGCACCATATAGTGCTCTGTGCGAGTTTAAATCTCTCTCAATTCTTTCTAAAGTAGCACCATCTCTAAGTAAATCGTTCATATCTTTTCTCCTATTTTTGTTGTTCATTTATCTTATACAAATAATATATGATATGTAGATACAAAAGTCAACCCTTTTTAAATGTTTTTTTATTATAATTTTATAGCTCTATAATTTGCTGACATAGTTTGCCATGCATTTATTTTAGCTTCAGCGGCTACTCTCATAAACTTATGTTTTTCATCTACCTCAATAGCCATTTGCAATGCCCTTAGATGTTTTGTGTATTCATCACTAGCGTAGGCTTCCCTTTCTTGAGCAGAAACAGACATTTCTAAATGATCTTTCATTAGTAACGCCTTGAGTGATTTTCTATATTCTTCTAAGTAAATACGTTCTGCTTTGGCTTTAGCTACCTCCGCAGCGGAATCTCTAAGATAGTCTAAGGCTTTTGATACTTCTTTTTCTGAAATTATTTGTTCGTTCATTTTTTAAATCTTTCTTTGTTATAAGGCGAAATGTTCCACCAATACTCTGCAGTCTTTCTCCCAAAATCCTCTTCAAGATTATAGTTGACCCAAAAATTATCCTCATGCCCTTCTACATCGTGTAGCTCTGCATGATGACCATAACAAAGTGGCACTACATTATTGTCACTAGCTTTCATGCCCATACCTCTTTTGCCTTCATATGGCTTTAGTAAGTGGTGAGCTTGGACATTACCTCTGCACCAATCAGCGGCTACAGTGCAAAGGCAACATCTTTGATTCGCAACAAACATTAAATGTTTTTTGTTTTTAATCTTTGGTGACTTTGGAATAAGCATATTAATACCCTGATCTTGGTGCACAAGTTACGTCAGCTACCATAGGTATAGGCTTGTCATTTACAAACCTCTTACTGAAGAAGAGTATAGGTCGCAAGTTAGCAGTCTTACAATCCTCTATGGCGTTTATGACTTCTTGCCTATGCATAAGATGCTCTTTCTTTTCTACGATTATATCTGTATTAGGTCTAGAGCTACAAGCAGTCGCAAGTAAAATTATTAGTATACTACCAATCAATTTCATCTTCAGTCTCCTCTTTATGAAGAACATTTCTTTCACTGTTAGGGTCACTGTAAGAACTATCAGATGAAAACTCTCTTACCTTTAAACTTGTATAAGGATTGCCTGCTTCTGATGTTTCTTTCCAAGCTGATATAGTCATAGCACCTTTATCCATGACTTTGTTCACAACTCCTTTTGCATTTGGTGATTTTTCAGATTGCTTGTCCTCATTCTTTTTGAGAGTACCAATAGCTCTGTAAAGCTCTACCATAGGCTGACCATCTTTATTCTTGCGACTTACGCCTATAATTCTTTGCTCATCACCCTCAATGTTTAATTTACCTTGTTGAATGATTTTCCAATCGTCTGTATTTTTATACAAAATCCCAGAATTTGTGTTATCTCTCTGCGACATATTATTCTCCTTTTATGAATTGAATTAAGTTATTGCATTTAGTAATCATAGAATCAGCATTCTTCTTATGCTCTTTGGGCAACTTTTCAGCCCAAGAAACCATATCTTGCAACTGAATAATTGTAATTGATGACCACTCATGGTGCTTTTTCATTGAATGCTCATTTAGTGTTTTGATATATGTAAGAAAACTATTTACTCTACTAGAGATTTTTCCTTTTGCATCAAACAACACATACTCTCTTTTGGGCATTTCTACTTTGGCACTAGTTGTTTGCTCGATTATGTTGGCTTCTTTACCAACTCTACCAGATGCTGAATTACCATCATCTTCAAAGTCAGCTTCAAGATTTAGCATGGCTTGTATTTGATATCTTCTAAGATAAGTTATTGCTGACCCAACATCTTGGCTTTTAGCAGTTTGATTACCAAGCGTGGTCGCAGAAGATATAAACTGCATACTAGGCAAGTGAGTAATCGTAGTCGTTAATACGTTCTCTAGGCTAGTCTCAGTTTGAAATATCTGCACTTGATACATGACTGATAGTTTGTGTTTATGTAAGGATGGCATACAAGCATTAAATATATCATCTAATGTGCTATATAAATGTGGATCACCCTTTTTGTTTTTAAAATAATTATTCACACCATTTTTCTCCAATGGCATAAATTCTAGTCTGGCATCTTCAATAGCTTGACAGACTACTGCAGTTAAATCTGATTGATATTTCATTATTTGTTACTCCAAATTTTAGTTGATTGTTTTTTCATTTCGTCATTCCATCTCCAATCATCGTAGTTAGGATAGAGTATGGATGCTAATTCAAAAGCATCATCGCTGATACTAAGGAATTTCTGTAAGCCAAAAGCTATCTTGATAACTTCATTAAGGCGTTGTTCTACATTATTTACTTTGAAAGACATTACCTCTTTCTTAGTAACATAGTCACACCATAACTCTTTATCAGGAAATGCTTTTGAATAAACTGCTAATTGTCTTTGATGAGCATCTGAAAATTTTGAAGGTCTAGCTCCAACAGTTTTCAAGTCTCTTATGTAGTCCTCATACACAAAGTCTATGTAACCTAGAAATGGTATAGGTAAATCTTCATGTATAGAATAATATATTTTATGTTGGTAATGTGTAGGCGTACCAAAGTCAGAATAAATATCTAATGCTGAATTGTAGTATAGCTCTAATGCAGTTCTTTCTTTAATTAATTTGTCATCATTTTCAGATATATTATGCTCGACACACTCTGCATCAAACGATCCATAGAGGAACTCATCTATAGCTTTAGGTGGTAACTCTTTATTAGTTATCTTCTTTTGTAAGGCGTGTTCTACTGCATTACCTCTGAATGCACCAACACCAAAACTACCCTTCATGCCACATAAATATGTGCCTATAAATAAAGCTGGGTCTGCTACCCATAAATTTATTTTGCTTGGTGATAAGTGCTCTATGCCATGCGTCTTGAAAGGATTATTACTTTTCATCTTTGATCTCCTTATTGTTTTGCACTCTCCACATTTCCCACAATTCCATTACTGCATTTGTTTTGAAATAAGCGTTGCCTTTGATGTTGCCATCAATTGAACAGTATGCCCATTCACCACAGTAGGATGTAGTCTTATACACCTCGCCTATAATTGTATTTTGATACCAAACAACCCAATCAGATACATTAGAAGCATATGCATAAAGCCTTTCTTGCTCTGTCTTGTATCCCTCTGTGGGTCTTTTTGTTTTGAGATTTTTACGAATGTTGAACTCAACATTGTAGTTTTCATATTTTTGTTTATACATTGGTTACTCTTTCTTTGTTGTTCGTTATGTTTGGAAGTGAACGCCAACACGCCGCTGGTACTTTCCCCATTCACTTCCATTTACAGTTCTACTCCCATAAAAAAGGTTTGTCAAACCCTTTTAATAAGTTTTTTTAGTTTACATTATTTTATTTATGTTTTAGTGTAATTTTTTTATGGAGTTTAAAAATGCAATTACAAGATTGGATTAGAAGAAATGGCTACAATTATAGGTCTTTCGCTGACGAGATAGGCGTTTCATTTAGAAATGTTGAAAAGTGGAGTAGAGGTGAAACCTTACCTAGATTTAATAAAGCTAAAATTATATTTGATTTTACTAACAATGAGGTAACTGGGCATGACTTTTACGAGAAACAAATTCAACGCCATCAAACAGAAATATAATGGTGAGGTATTTGATAGCAAGAAAGAACTAAATAGGTATATGGAGTTAGAGCTTTTGCTTAGAGCAAGAGAAATAACTAACTTAGAAATACATCCAAAGTTTGATCTAATGGTCAATGGTGTTAAGATAGGAAGATACACTGCAGACTTTAGATACAATAAAGGCGAAGAAGTTGTAGTAGAAGATGTTAAGTCCAAAGCAACTAAGACTAGGGATTATGTGTTAAGAAAAAAAATACTAGCTACATATGATCCACCAATTATAATAACAGAGATATAACGGGAGTTTATATGTCATGGTCAGCGTTAAAGTGGGCATCAGAAGTAAAGGTAGGCAGTAGCACAGATAAGTTAATTCTAATCGTGTTGGCAAACTTTACTGATGCAGAGAATAGTTGTTATCCTTCTCATAGGAAGATAGCAGAGTTATGTGAATGTAGTACAGATACAGTGATTCGTGCTTTGAAAAGACTTGTAGATAATAATTTTATTGAGGTCGAGAAGAGGTTTCAAGTTACAGAAAATAACAATCACAGACAAACAAGTAACATATATAAATTGAAAATAGATACCCAGTCGCAAATTGCTACCCCACCCCCCATGCAGAATGCGACACCAATAACCTATCATAATAAAAAAGAATATAGTAAGGAGTTTGAAATATTTTGGAAAGAGTATCCTAATAGACCAAACGATAATAAATTTGGAGCTTCACAGAAGTTCCACATAGTTATGAGAGATAAAGAAATATCTTTTGAAAATCTTATAGCTAAGACAAAATCATTTGCTAAGTCGCAATCGGGGAAAGATGAACGATTTATTCCACACGCTAAGACTTGGTTATCGCAAAAGCGATTTAATGATGTAGAGCAACCTAAACAACGAAAAACAAACTTAAACTTATTAGTAGGATAAACAAATGATGAACAATGAAAAAACATTAATAGAAAAAGCTATGGATAATGGGATATTTTTAAATAGTTATAGTGTGGGCGATTACAGAACTAAGTGTCCTCAATGCTCTCCAACAAGACGAAAGAAGCATGACCCATGTCTATCTGTAACAGTTACACATGAAAGTATACTGTGGATGTGTCACCACTGTGAATGGAATGGTGGAGTTAAAGAGAATACCAATCTACCAATCAGACAACCTAGAGTTGTTAGAGAAGAGCCAATAGAAGTAGCACCACCAATACCAATTGTATCAAATGCGAATCACGATTTATCTCAAGGATCAATTGCTTGGTTAAATAATAGAAAGATATCTCAAGCTACTGCAGAAACATTTAAGTTATTCACAAAAGATCAAAAGCTATGTTTCCCATATTATTTAGATGGAGACATTGTAAACATCAAAAGTAGGACTAAAGATAAAAGATTTCTGCAGGAAAAAAATGCTACTAAGTGTTTGTATAATATAGATATGTTAAAGAAACATTGGGAAAAGGTTGGCACTAAGTCTGTTATATTTGTAGAAGGTGAAATGGATGTACTAGCATTGTATGAAGCTGGGTTTCAAAATGTAGTAAGTCTACCAGATGGAGCACCTCAGACAGCCAAGTTTCATAAAGATGACAAGAGGTTTAAAGCGTTTGAACATTCTAAATGGATTTTTGATGCTGACGAAGTAATAGTAGCTACTGATGCTGATGAAAATGGCAAGGCGTTGAGGTTGGAGCTTATTCATAGATTTGGTAAAGACATTTGTAAAGTTGTCAATTTCCCTAGAATTGATGATTGGCAGTGTAAGGATGCCAACGAATGTTTAATAACCCATGATACACAAATACTACAAGAGTGTATACAATACGCAGAAGAGTTTCCAGTTCATGGATTACATGGTGTAAAAGAGTATCACGATAGTGTGCAAAACATTTATGATGGCAATGAGCAGAAGGCACTTAGCACTGGGTTTAAAGAACTAGATAAAATATATAAGATTATGCCTAGTACATTTAACCTAATTACTGGCATACCCAATCATGGTAAGAGTAACTTCCTAGATCAGATACTATTGAACTTAGCAGAGAATGAGGGATGGAACTTTGCTTTGTTTAGTCCAGAGCATTCAACACCAAATCACATTAGGCGTTTACTTGAGAAGAGATGTAGGAAGCCATTTGATATAGGTCTACACGCAAGAATAAGCCAAGAAGAATTAAATGAAGGTATACAGTTTTTAGATGATCATTTTAGATTCATAGAAAGTACAGAAGAAATACCTAACATAGATTATATACTCAAGAAGGCTAAGTTAGCCAAGCAGAGGTTTGGTATCAAAGGTTTAGTTATTGATCCTTTCAATCAGATAAGCCCAGATCGTGACTATGCCAAAAGAGAAGATGAGCACATAAGAGATATAATTGCTAAGTGTCAGCAGTTTGCAAGAAACCACCAAATGGTTGTTTGGATGGTAGCTCACCCACACAAGCTGCAGCGGAATGACAGTGGAGTAATACCACCACCTGATCTTTATCAAGTTAGTGGGTCAGCACATTGGGCAAACATGAGTGACGTAGCTCTTGTAGTACATAGAGACTTTGAAGATAATTCTACACAAATCATTACAAGAAAGATCAGAGAACAAGGTGTGTATGGGCACATAGGTCAAGTGTATTTTAATTTTAACAATGTTAAAAAAGTTTATGAAGAAGAAGTAGAAAGTTCAAAAGATGGATATTACGTCTGATATAGATGAAGAAACACAAAAAATACTAGATCAAAAGTATGAAGATGCTATGCTATGTTTGAAAGAACAAGACTTTAAACTCTACACAAGGTTAAGAGCTAATGAGAAAGTTGGGTTTGAAAAAAATGTAGATACAAACATTAATGAAGATGAACAATTTGAGATGGGGTTATGAATTGCTGGGCGTGTAACACAGAATTAATTTGGGGTGGTGATCACGATATACCTACAGAAGATGATGAAGAGCACTCAATAGTAACTAATTTATCTTGTCCTAAATGTGAAGCTCTAGTAATTGTTTATCACGATAAGAGAGAGGGAAATGAAACAAAAAACCAAGAAGCTAAGTAAAAGGGTTGGCAGACCAAAACTTGTAGTTACAAAAGAGATGTGTGAAAGAGCAGAAGCCTATGCATCTCAAGGACTTACACAAGAACAGATAGCAGCAGTTATGGGTATGGCTACATCTACATTGTATGATAAACAAAACGAATTTACAGAGTTTTCAAATGCTATAAAAAGAGGTAAGGGTAAAGGCATTCAACAAGTAACTAATAAGTTATTTGAAAAGGCGTTGGAAGGCGATAATACTGCAATGATATTTTATTTGAAAAACAGAGCGGGTTGGCAAGATAAGATAGAGAAAGAAACTATAGTAGAGCATAAACAAGTAATAGACTTAACTAGGATATCAGATGAGGAACTTGACAACCTTGAACGAACCCTTAGAAGAGCTTCAACGCAGAGCTTCTCAAGAGAAAATGAGGAGATCATTGAAGGTGTTCACAAAGAGATCGTGGCAAACGATTGAGCCAGGCAGAGAGTTTTACGATAACTGGCACTTAGATGCAGTATCAGAACATCTACAAGCAGTAGTAGAAGGCGATATCAAAAGGTTAATAATAAATATACCACCAAGACATATGAAGTCTATAAGCGTAGCAGTAGCTCTACCAGCTTGGACTTGGACAATACAACCATCTAAACGCTTCTTATTTGCTAGTTATGCTGGATCATTATCTATTAGAGATAGTGTTAAGTGTAGGAGATTGATTGACAGTAGGTGGTATAAAAGATATTTTGGAGATGCATTTTCACTAACCACTGACCAAAATCAGAAGCAAAGATTTGAGAATGATAAAACTGGTCAGAGGATTGCAACGTCAGTAGATGGTGCACTAACTGGTGAAGGTGGAGACATAATAGTTATAGATGATCCACATAACGTAAGAGAAGCTGAATCATCTACAGTTAGAGAAGGTGTTCTTGAGTGGTGGGATCAAGCCATGCAGACTAGATTGAATGATCCTAAAACTGGTGCCTTTATTATAATTATGC
>Ga0208157_1000171_pt1 | contig 41473 bp, 43 predicted proteins | sample 5_EtaG_FD_184077 | JGI IMG/M metagenome (GOLD analysis project Ga0208157, IMG submission 184077) | Marine viral communities from the Subarctic Pacific Ocean - 5_ETSP_OMZ_AT15132 metaG (SPAdes) (version 2) | ecosystem: Environmental > Aquatic > Marine > Oceanic | place: Pacific Ocean | collected...
ACAGTTAAGTGATGATATAAATGACTTTGCTTCTAGATATAGAGTGGGATCTTCTAATCCTACAAGTGATCTAGATAGTGGTGATTTATTCTTTAATACTGGTTCAGGAAAATTACTTGTATATAACGGAACTAATAGCGCATGGGAAGAAGCCCAAAGTATTGGTCAATATTTTATAAATACGATATCTAGCTATACAGGTACAGGAGGTAATAGTGCATCATTTAACGGTTCAGCTTACAGATTTGTTTTGTCAAATCCTGGAACTACCGCAGAACAACATATTGTTTCTATCAATGGAGTCGTTCAGAAACCTAACTCAGGAACAAGTCAACCCAGCGAAGGGTTCGCTATTGACGGTAGCTCTATTATATTTAGTTCCGCTCCTCCTAGTGGTGCTGACTTCTTTATTATCACCATTGGATCAACAGTAAATATTGGTACTCCAAGTAATGGAACGGTATCAACAGATAAGTTAACAAGTGGTGCGGTAACTACAGCTAAGATTGCAGACCAAGCAGTAACACTCGATAAATTACCACACGGTGATGGATCTAGTAATGGAAAGTTTTTAAGAGCTAATAATGGTGCTGACCCTACGTTTGAAAGTGTTATTACTGATCTAGTCGGTGACACATCACCACAGCTAGGCGGTGACTTACAAAGTAATGGTAACGATATTGATTTTGCTGATAATGATAAAGCAATATTTGGTACAGGGTCAGATTTACAAATTTATCACGATGGAACAAATTCATATGTTTCACATGAAGGTGGTAATGGCGGAGATTTAATATTACAAACAGGTGGCTCTGATGATGACGTATTTATTAAGTGTAATGATGATTTTATTGTAAATGTTCAAAATGGAAATGAAAACGCAATTATAGCTAGAAACAGTGGAGCAGTAGAGCTATATCACGACAACAGTAAAAAGTTTGAGACTGTCGGAAACGGCATTAAGACAGAAGCAAACTTATTTTTACTTGATTCAAGTTCTGGTAATGTTGGAAGAATAAAATTAGGAACTAGTGAAGACCTACAAATTTATCACGATGGATCATCCTCACTTATTCAAAGTCCTAGTCATCCTTTAGCTTATTATTCAAACACTAGACATCATTTTCTTAATGGTGATGGTAGCGAAAATATGGCTGTTTTTGTAGCGAATGGGTCGTGTGATCTATATCACGACAACAGTAAAAAGTTTGAGACTACAAGTACTGGAATTACTGTAACAGGTGTTCAAACTATTAATAGTGGTGCTAATGATACACCATTACAATTAAATACAACTTCTACTAACGGACCTCACTTAAGGTTTCAACAAAATGGAGGTAATTTACATTTTGTAGGATCTGCTCCCGGATGTGGAGCTAGTGGCGATATAAATGATATGGCGATTAGATTTGAAGATCGCTTATTCTTAAATAGAGATGGTACTAACTGTTGGTATATAGATGATGACATGCACTTTATCCCAGCCTCCAATAACACTTATGATATAGGTAGGTCAGATACAAGAGTAAGAAACATATACACCAATGACCTTCACTTATCTAATGAAGGACATTCAAACGATGTCGATGGTACATGGGGTAACTGGACAATACAGGAAGGAGAATCAGACTTGTTCTTAAAAAATAATCGTTCTGGTAAGAAGTATAAATTTAATTTAACGGAGGTATCATAATGGCTATAAATTTTACTAATGGTGGTACTCAAAAATATAAAAGTAATATTGTTAAAGTTACTCATTTTTCTGATGCTACTCGTAACATAACAATTTCTGCTAATAATGCTCAAACACCAATAACAATTAATTTTACTAAAGATCACGCTGATACAGGTATATTAGTTTTTGGTTTTACTCCAGTTTTATATCAAAGTGCTTATCATGCTGGAATGTTTATGTACTTAGGTAATGTAAGCACTAGCGGATTGCATCAACAATTTGAAGCTGCTAACTTTATGAGTCCATATGATGCAAACTACGATCATCCAGCAGGGCAGATTACAGTACATTATCATTGGGTTAATTCAGCTAATAGCGTATGTCAAACTGCTGGAACTAAGCAAATTGGTATAGGCTGGCATAGTAGAGATAACTCTTCTCAACGACCGTCCTTAAGATGGAATCCAGAAAATTCCGCATCTAGACAAAGAGCTAGAACAACACAACTTACAATTATGGAAATAGAAGGTCAGGAGGCGTTTCTTACTTAATTATGTCAAAAGTAAATTTTTTCAATGCACAAGCATTAGATATTTTAGCTCCAGAAGGTTCTAAATGGATTATGGCAGAAGATGATCTTGACCAATTAAATTGGCAAGATGATTCATTTGTCAGGCCAGCGGATGATGTAGTTTTAGCTAAAGCAGTTGAACTTGAAACCGAATGGAATAATAAAAAATATGCTCGATCAAGAGCAGCAGAATACCCAGATTGGGGTACACAATTTGATTATATATACCACAACGGTATAGAAAAATGGAAAACAGATATAGTCGATCCTGTCAAAGCTAAATATCCTAAACCCTCAACTTAATAATTTAACCGCCCTCTAAACAGAGGGTTTTTTTTATGGCATTAACAAAAATAAGCACCGATGGAGTCAAAGACGATGCGGTGACGGCTGGTAAAATCCCAGCCAATGCTGTGGGGTCTAGCGAGTTAGCGGACAACGCAGTCGATACAGCAGCAATAGCAAACGATGCAGTAACACTTGCTAAGATGGCAGATGATTCTGTTAGTGCATCACAAATAATAAACAATGCAGTAACAGTTAATGCACTAGCAACAGACGCAGTTACTACACCTAAAATAGGCGATCAACAAGTAACCCTAGCCAAACTAGAACACGGTACATCATCTAACGATGGTAAGTTCTTACGAGCAAACAACGGAGCAGACCCTACGTTTGAGACAGTAAGCATCCCTGCTGGTACAACAATAAACAACAACTCAAATAATAGAATTATTACTGGTTCTAACACTGCTAATACTTTAGAAGGTGAAGCTAATCTAGCTTTTGATGGAAAGTTAGTTGTAGGAGGTTCAGTCCCAAGCAGCAGTTTTGGTTTTAGTAATGGTAGCCTTGATATACAAGGAGATGGTTCTAACGCATATTTAGATCTAGGTAATCCAATATCAGGTCATTCAAACGGCACACTACCAACATTTAGAATTAAAACTGATGATTCTAATAAATCTGCGGTAATACAAAAACTATATGGTGGAGATAATATCGCCTACAAACATATAGAGTTTAGTGGTAGGCATACTTCATTCCATGATCCTATTTCGGGTGAAGCCTCAGTAGCTCGGTTTACGCAAGATGGTCTTTGTTTTGGCTCAGACACCGCAGCAGCCAACGCACTTGACGACTATGAAGAAGGGACTTTTACTCCTACTAACGCAACGATAGGGTTGCAATCAAATTATACTTATGGGTTTTATCAAAAAGTTGGAGATTGGGTAAGTGTTCAGTTAGGTGTAAGATTTAATAATAATGGTAGTGCTATCGCTATATACATAGATGGATTACCATTTACACCAACGGCAGATCAATATGGTCAATATGCTAATTCTTTTGCTATAGGGTATGCAACAGGAAACCATATACAGTTTGCAATGGCTAGTGGTTCTGGAAGAATATATTTATATACTAAAAATGCTGGTACACAACAATCTACACATTTTGATGATGACTATGTAAGGTTGTTTGGAACTTACAAAGTTGCATAATAGACCGAAGCTACGTCTTAAAACTAAGCCATGAACCTGTTTTAATCGGAGATTAATCCTAATGGCATTAGCCGAATCAATCGAATACGACAAGATAGAAATTGTCGGTTTATACAAAGCGGTGCAAGTCCGTAAAGCAACTGTCATCAAAAAAGATGGCACAGAAATGGCAAGGTCTTACGAAAGATATGTACTGCAAGCTGGTACGTTAGATGCTTCTGACAACCTAGTTGATACTGACATATCAGGAGAACCAGCAGAAGTTTCAGCAATTTGTAACGCTGTGTGGACTACTGACGTAAAAGCTGCGTGGAAGGCTAAACTAATAGCAGACAAACCTACCACTTAATTGTTATGTCAAAACCCACAAACGAAGAACTTTTTGCTGAACAAAAAACAATAGCAGAGAGATTCAATGCCAACCAGGATATAAATAACAAGTTAAAAGCTCGTTATGACATTATTACCGCAATCCTGGCAGATAGAGGAGCAGTACTTCCTACTCCAGAACCAACTACACCAACACCTGTAGAACCAGTTGTTGAATCACCAGCTGTTGCTCCAGGAACAGATGCAGTTACTGTAGAAACAGGAACATAAATCTATCGGTAAATGGAAATACCAGAGATAAATCTGCCTGATACAGATTATCTTGTGCCTCCTAGTACAATATTTTATCCACCTGTGGCAGAGGTTCCATTTTTAGATCCAATCCTTCTACCTTCTCTGGAACAGGTACAGTCGGGACTTGGGGAAGATCAGGAATCTTCTTCTGAAGAAGAAACATCATCTTCAGCGGAGGAAGTAATACCAGGAGGACAACCGCAAGTACCGAGCAACTTGCCAAAAACCATAGAAACTTTATCAACTGAAGAGGGTATAGCTACTTTTAGCATACCCTTTTTTGGTGAAATGCCTATTCCTGCACCAGAAGTAATTGCATCTTCTGTGATCGCAGCAGGAACTGCCTCTGTTGTAAGTGTGGGAGGTGGAATTGCTATGCAAGCAGTACTAGGTCAAATCAAGAAGATATTTAAAAAGATCTTTACTAAGGTTCTGAAGAAAGAGGTAAAGGATTTGCAAACAAAGAAGGATTAGCTTTTACATAACTTCGTATATTGATTACATCGTTACAGATGTATGCGAACTTAGATTTAGGATTAATCATATAGCCTGATGCGTGAAGCTGACTACATTTCAAAACACGAACTAGCTGTTTATCATGCACTTGCTTGTCTAGTTGTTCTATGGCTAGGTCTAGCTTTACTTTGGCTAAATCCGAACACGTTTCGTTATTAGTTCCGAGTGGGATCATAAATGACATCTGAAATCCCCAACCTTCATTAATACTATAAGTTTCACTACTAGGATTCTCTGCATCATTACCTGTATAGAAAGGTGTAAATGCCATTGTTGGCTGGCTACATACTAAATTTCCAAACTGCAACTTACCTGTCATTCCATTATTAACATTCATATTCTGATTGATAATACTAGAGTTACCAATCGCATTTGGTTGAGCCTGTACGTTTGTATCGCCTTCGGCTTTTGCTTTACTGACTAAAGACAGACAAAGAAGTGATAACGCTAGTAGTTGAAATCGCATCTGTTTGTGTAATCTTTTCAGTCATTTGACTAGCTGCCCTAGTAGTTAAAGACAATGACCAATCAGCCGTATCGGATTTAGGGGTAAAAATTGCATCTGCATGAGCTATACCACCACTATTAGCACTTGTAACAGCGATATTAGATGCTTCCCAAGTGTTTAGGGCAGACCCATATTTTTCTGTCACTATGCTACGAGTTATAGTCTGAGTAGTATTTTCAGTTCTATTAGATGAGCCAGTAGTCCAGGTAGGAACTCCATTGGCATAACAAGGTGCAATTAAAAATAAACCTAGTAAGAGTAATTTCTTCATGGGTTTTCTGGTTTTTCTTTATTATCTACTATTTTAGGTGCTTTTGCATTTCCGTTATTGTTACCCTTCTTACCGATAGACAAACCCAAGCTAGCAGTTGATGCCGAAAAAATCGAAGCTATGAAAGTTGGGTCAAAATCTACTATCTTTTTACCGCTAGGTGGCTCCCAATATGAGAGTGTTAATAAAGCTGCCGACCAAACCAAAATAGAAACTTTAACGATGGTTTCGACTTTACTTGTTTCTTGTTCTTCCATATTAAAAAAACTGCCTTAGTGTGTGAGGAGTAAGCGGTTGACCACTGCTTTCTGCAAGGCAGCTATGACAAACGTAGCAAATATTGATATGTTGTAAAGTATTACTCCTTTAAGGTATGTTAAAACTTTTAAAACCGATTCTTTTTAGATTCTTTTCTACGACTGCTGTAAAACGACTTTTGGTGGATATGCTTCGCACGATTTCTAAGCAGACCTCGAATAGTCTGGATGACAAAGCTGTAGACATTTTAGAAAAGCAATTATTCCCTAAGTAATTAAAGTTTTCTTACTGTAGGAAATTTTGGAAATACTTGAAATGCTTTTACTTCAAAGTCTAAAACTTCCCAATCTTGTGTAAATTGAGCAAGCTTTACAGCTTCTTCTTCGTTTAGTGCCTGAATTACAGTTTGAAATCCTGTGGCGTTTATTTCTTCCAAGCCTATGTAAACGGCTGGAACTCTAATCACCCAAGCTCTGATTCTCAAATCCTGCAAGGGAGATCCATCCTTCTTCCGTTTCGGCTTGCGGAATCTGATCCAGGGGGAGGCCCAAAATTCTTGCATCTAAAGCTCCTTGTATATCCCCATTGTAAGCAGCAATTTCAAGATCCCACAACTCTGCGTTACGTTCTTGCATTGCGTTCTCTTCATCTATAGCTAAAGAATCGTTCCAATATTCGACTGCTCCAGCCAAAGCATCGAGTCTATCGTCATGTTGTAGTGAGTTTCTATCGACTGTCAAATGGGTTAATTGATGGAATAATTGATAAGCCAGGGATGTTTCTACACTATCTTCGTCTTTTGCCTTACTATCATTCTCGACAACCGACCTATTTATGATTAATCGGTGTTGGTTCATCACAGGTTCTAGCGCATTTATAATTCTTCTTTCTTTTTGTACGTTACTTCTAGCTGGTTCTACAGTACATGGGTATATTCTACGCAAATATGGCTGTAAAAGGCTCTGTAACATCCCCTGACCAAATTGATCTTCCAGGATGATTAAGTTTACCTCTTTTCTTCTAGCAGCTTTTGCAAGCCCTTCTAAGACAGGCTCTGTATATCCTTCTCTAAACGATCCTACCTCTAATACAAATAGATTTCCGTTAAGTTGAGCGACTATAGCGTATGCTGTTTCATCCATACCCTTACCAGAAGGGTCAACAAACATCACACATCCATCAAACTCTATCCATTCTCCGTGTATATAAGCTGGTCTATGGTAGTAATCTCCACTAAATCCTACAGCTGGTAAATCTCCTATCCTATATTCTGCTCCTGACGACCATATAATCTTCTCTGGAGCGTGGTCATCGACCTCCATTACAACTAAATCTGATAAACGTAAGGGAAATCTTTGTAAATCTGACAGGCTAGTGTCTAGTTGGAACTGTAAAACAAACTGTGATCGACCATAACTAGCTTCTCTTTCTAACAAATCTATCTCAGAAAACCTATCTGGATCTGTAGGTTTACCTGGACTATCCTTACATCCGTCTAAAATTACCTGGGCTAACGCATCTCCGTACTTTTCTGGCTTCTTTGGGTAACGACTTGTCCATATTTTGCAATCATATCCTCTCATTCTTAGCTTGTTGTAGATACTTTCCTCTGTTTGCGGTGTACCTAAGAACAGAATATCTCCACCAGGTTTAAGAATAGCGTTAAATTCACCAACACAAGCTATAAGTTTCTCTCTCATACCTACTGTCCAGGCTGTATTTGGTACTTCACAGTCATCAGCAAGTATTAAATCAGCACGACTACCTGTTAACTGCCCGAAAACACCCACACTTTTTACAGATGCCGACTGATCTGGTATAGCTGGTCTTACATCGAACCTGTTACTTGCACTTCTTTGCTCTTCTCGATCAGGTTCTAAGCATTGCAGTATAGGCATCTCTCGAATAAGCCTTAAACAAAACTGCGCAAAGTCATCTGCCCTGGTCTTCGAGGCCGACACCACCATTATTTTCTTCTGTGGATCGTTCCTTAGTAACCATAAAGTGTAGGCAGCTGCCATCCACGACTTACCTACTCCTCTAAACGCTTCAATAATCCTACGTTTCTGTCCATTCTGCATATACCCTGCAATATCTAACTGTATAGGCGTTGGATTAGGAAGTTGTAGATGCTTCCATACAATCACTAAAAAATATCTAAAGTCTTCATCGTAGGGTTTTGGTAACTTATCCCACTTCATGCAGATTTACGCTTAAAAGCTACGACCTTATCTATATCTGGCAACGCTTTAGCAAGATCATCGACAGCACTTCCCTCTGTAGCTGTAGCTGTTATCTGATTATCCTTAAGAAACTGCCTAATCACATTAAGATCAGCGACTGTCGCCTCTCCACTATCTAGCAAACTAGATAAATGTCCAGCAAGATTAGCGTGTAGATTACTTAACTGCTCTGCTACATCTTTTTGTTTCATGGTTCTTTGTAATTCTGTAGGGAACTCAACCCACCACGGAAAGATCCCTAAGAGTGTAAATGCGGAGGTAAAACACATCCTTAATATAACACTTATATAACCTTTGTATTACCCATTGTCCACTATAGAAGAACAGGGAGATATACAGAGAGTAGTCTATCTTAGATATATCTTAGATTTTAGTTAGAAAAATCTGAGGGGTTAACGTATAGAGGTTGCTAGGCTTTCACCCCCCATAGGGGTGTCCAAGATATGTCCAAAAACAGTCCAGGGGGGTCTATAGTCCTTGCACTCACTAGGTTATTAGTCCTTGAAGTATTGTCATATTGACAGTACTACAGGTTATTTTGTGGTTTTATCCTGGATTTCTAGACTATTTATATTTTTATTTAGGAATCTTTGTAAGTCTAGCCGCCCAATACTTGCAATAAGTCAAACAATGGACTAGACTCTAATAGGATTCTATATTGAATCTAACTATCAACCCACCAGGTTAATTTAAATGATTAATGCGAGGACTCAAAGGTTTCTCAATGAGTATTGGAAACCAAGAATGGGAGAGTTAAAAAAGAACTCTCAAGGATTGTATTTAATTCCAGGAGGTCGAGGACTAGAACCTATGACCAACGAGCAATTAAATAGATATGCTCAATTCATGGGGTATTAAATAATGGCTATCTTTGGATATCTATTCTTACTCGCTTATATTGCATTACTTGCCCAGGCTAACCACGCCTTAACCGAGTACATGAAAAATAGAAAGTATTAAAGAATGAAATTAAATCTTTTTATTATCCTTCTTTGTTTCGTTCTTTCTTCCTGGGGTAATTATCCTCCAGGAACAGAACCAACAAGAAAAGTAAATCAAACCTATCAATTAATTTAAAAATGGAAACTTTAACAGCAAACAAAAAAATTGAAATGTACGCCAGGATCAGAAAGCATGGAGAAGACATCAAAAAGATATTTTCCATGCCAGCTGCAACTGACCCTATCAAGCTTTGCAAAAGTTTAAGAAGGTTAGAAAGTACAGCGCAAGCAATCCAGGAAACACACGGAAAGGGATTTTATAAGCTGGCAGCTGCACAAGAAGCAGCATTAATGGTTAAATTAAAAGCTTTATTAATGCCAGCTGCAACGCCAGAAGAGTTTCTAAAATTTGGAATTTTTCTTAATACTGATCCTCGAGGCTATGCGCTAAAGATCCCTGATGAATTAGTAAAGGTTAGTGGCTGGACTATTCATAAAGATTGGGGGGAGTTTGGAATACTTGCGCCCGACCTTAACGAAGATTAATTCTAACCTGGAGGCGTTCCAGCTGGTCGCCTCCCTGGTAGATTTATCTACTATCAACACACCACACAAAGGAGTTTTAAACGTGGCTTATTTCACAATTACAGACGGCAACGGCACAGCGCACGAAGTCGACTTAACAACAAATGATCCTGCAATGATAGCTGAAGAGTTTAAAAAGTTTGAAGCAAAGCAGGAAGCAAACAACAAAGACCAGGAGGAGAAGTAAATGTTACAGGTAAAAATGGAAACTATAGACGCTGCCTTCGCAGATGGTAACGAGGGCGCAGAGGCTGCCCGAATCCTGCGCAAGGTAGCCGACCAACTAGAGCAAGAGTCTAAATTGTCCGAGTCCTGCCGACCCCTAAAAGATTTAAACGGAGGTCGCACAATAGGGTACTTCAAGACCTGGACAGAGCAGAGGGAGGAGGCATAATGCACCAGGAATTAAAAGACCGTGAGTATTACAACGGCTTTATTATGAACAAATCTTTTAGAGATTGGGTTAAGTCCTGCCCGAAGGAATACACCTGGCAAATGAACCAGGTTACAAAAGATCGAGGCACTTACACATTCGTACTAGACGAGGGGGAAGAGTGAACAAGAAAGAATTAGACGAAAAGGAAGCGGCAATTAATGACCGCTTTCTTAAAGATCAATCTTATAAAGCCTTCGAATATCTAATAGATATTGCAGCTGTTGACCTCGAAAGGGAGGACTTAAAAAACAAATGATTAAACACTACATAATAAATAAAAAACTTATCCCCGATCTATTGGACTATGGGTGGATAGTTATGAAACAGTCCTGGACTGATTGCCCTCCCTTGACACAAGAAAGAATACAAGAGAACAAAGAACTAGGAATAGATGAGGTGCAAATTGAAATACCTTAATTCAGAATCGGAGCAGTTCGCAGCTGCTCACGCCCTGGCCGAGGAATTACCCAGGGATCTAAGGGTAAAGCTTGCAGTCCTGCTCATAGCTGACGAACTCAGTCCTGCGGATGTTAAGGACATGGCTCTCAAGCTGCTGAACTTATACAATCAGTTAGTCTTGGAACAAAAAGTATGAAGTCCTATCAAATCATTTACAACCATGTAGATATTGAACACCCTAGCAGTCCTGTTGTGGCCTCTAGGGTTATCTTTGCGCCTGATATTACCGAGGCTCTCAAGAAATTCCTGCACGAATGGAACGGAGCATACGATGAGATCAAAGAAATTAAACTTTACAAGCCAACTAAAAAGAAATGACAATCAACACCGACCAGCAAATTTATTTACTTGCAGAAAAGAAACCTAACAGAGCGCACGCCAACAGTAACGGCCACGTTCTTTATTATTATTCTCAGTCAAACACCTGGATAGGCTCTAGTTACACCTTCAATCCAGAGGGTGCAACTCATTGGATGATGCTACCCGACAGTCCTGCGCCAACTAAACCACCAGAAGAGTTACAAGATGAGGCGTTTAACGCCTGGTTGAAGGAAAAGTATGTGGATGTAGTCGTTAGAACTGCTATGTATCCAACACTTAAAGAAGTATTTTTATTAGGAGTCAAACATGGAAGCAACTAAACCAAAAGGAGAAAAGGTACAGGCAACACTTAGCTCCGAGACTTTTCGCAGAGTCAAGGCACTAGCTAAAGCTAAGAATATATCTGATAGTGAGGTTATGAATTACATAGCGCAGTCCTGGATGGTCGATAACTTTGATAAAGAGTATGGATTTTGGAAGAAGAAAATACAAGAACAGAGTTAGACCAGGAGGAACTGGAAAGGGAGATGCTTACTCTAGGCTGCGATAGAGTTAGACTCCTGGGTAATCGACAAAAGAAAAACAAGATGGAGTCTCTCTCTAAATGGGGTGAGGCTCTATCTGCACATGGATGTAATGAAATAGTCCTGCACTTACGAGCTATCCGTAAAAAGATAGAGAAGGGAGTAGCTGGTAAGAACTTTGCTAGTCTTATGCCCTTAACTTTTCTTCCTGCTCAACAAGTAGCTGCTTGCGGAGTGCGTACAGTAGTGGACAGTCTTAGTGCTAATCCAACTTTGCACTCTGTTGCTACAGATATAGCTGATAAATTATGGATAGAAACCATGCTCGATAGAGCAAGCCTCCTAGAATTGAAAAACTTTAGGCGTGGTAGAAGTAGAAAAGCACACAAGATGGCTTACATCAGGAGGATGGAAGCGACAGAGAACTGGCAACCCAAAGAAAGGATGGCATCAGGAGTCCTACTCATCGAACTGATAGAAAAATATACAGGCTTGATAAAGATAGAGCTAGATACTGTAGTTAGACCACCGAGAAGAGTAGTCCTGCCGACTGAACAATGCCTTGAATGGGTAAGCAATGTAAAAGAACAGCAAGAATTGATGACTCCTAACTGGTTGCCTATGTATATTCCTCCTCGACCCTGGACTAGCACCCTCGATGGAGGTTACAGAAACAAAAACCTACCGCTAACTCTTATGAAGAGTAACTCTGAGCTAGTAGCACAAAGAACTACAGGTAAAGAACAGTTTATACAGGCAGCAAACATCCATCAATCAGTACCCTGGATGGTTAACAGTTGGATGTTGGAGCAAGTCACCCACGCATACGAAAGAAACATAGAAGTTGGTTGCTTACTGCCGAGAGAGGGGTGGCCTGTAGATCCATACCCCAAGCATTTACCAGAAGATCACCCTGGTATAACCAAGTGGAGGTATAAAGCTAGAGCTATACACGAAAAGAACGACAAGACCAGGGGTGGAAGGATCGCCCAGGCTAAAACATTATGGGTAGCACAGAAATTTAGAGAAGAGAAAGAGATATATTTTCCTATGAGCCTAGACTTCAGAGGCAGATACTACTACCGACCTCCTTACCTCAACCCTCAAGGTAATGATGTATCAAGGTCGCTATTATTATTTGCTAACGGCACTAAGATAGATAGTCCAGAGGCAGAGAACTGGTTACGCATACATGGTGCTAACTTATATGGATTAGGTAAGGCAGATTGGCAGACCAGAATAGATTGGACTAAAGAAAAGCTTAGATATATCTTAGATGCTGGTAAAGATCCCTGGATTAATGCAGAATTTTGGATGAGAGCAGATAAACCCTGGTCATTCTTAGCATTTTGTCGCTCCTTCTATCTATACAGGACAATTCCAGATTACAAATGCAATTTACCTGTGATGTTGGACTGCACTTGTTCTGGAATACAGCATTATGCCTCCCTTTTAAGGTCAAAAGAGATGGGATTGCTTGTTAATCTTGAGAATGATGAGACACCAAGAGATATATATGCAGAAGTAATCAATAAAGTTAACAATAAACTACGCAAAAGTGACGATCATCGGGCTAAGAAGTGGTTAATGCTGCAACCTGATAGGTCACTAGCCAAGCCTTGCGTTATGACTACCCCTTACTCTGCTACAAATACAGCATTTTATTATTTTGCATACGATTGGGCTACAAAAAGAGCAAGAGATTTATTTGGTCACGGCAGCTGGACTACAAATAAAGGATCAATGTCGACTATGCACTACATGGCACGCATATTACATACAGAAGCAACGTCATTAATAGAGCCAGCAGTCGAAGCAATGAAGTGGTTTAAGTTTATAGGTAAGGTAGCAGGAAAGAATGACGTAGCACTTGAATGGGTCACTCCTTCGGGGTTGTTAGTGCATCAGGAGTACAGCGACACAAAGTTATCGAGGATAAGACTTAAGTATTTATCAGATATTTATTTAGATATACGAACACAAGTAGATAAACCTGGCCTAGATAGCAAGAGAATGAGTTATGCTTTATCTGCAAACGTACTTCATAGTTTTGATAGCAGTCACATGGCAGCTACAACTGTGGATTCAATGAAATACATACAAAATATAGGAGGAGTACACGACTGCTTTACCACCACTCCAGCAGAAATGTCACAGCTAAGAGATTCAGTAAGAAAAACTTTTGCAGATATGTATGCACATGATTGGTTGTCAGATATAAAAGTAAAGCTAACATCACAAATACCAGGCACTAAGGGTATGCCTAGTGAGCCACAGCACGGAACTCTCGACCCTAACATCACACGTCATTCAAATTATTTCATCACATGACTACTAAAAGAAAAACATTAATCACAAAGACACCAGTTTGTAGATTCCAATACACCTGGGTAGTAGAGGCAGACACTAAGTATGAACCAATGTGGAAGGTTACTTGCCTCATACCTATGGATAAAGCACTTGACTTAGAGAAAGAGCTAGAAGGCTTCCTCGAAGAGCATAAGCAAGAGGTTAAATCTGCTGATCCAGATAAGAAATTTAAGTTAGCTAACAAGCCCTGGAGCTATGAAAAGATAGACGATGGAGAAGGAGAACAGGATTACTTTGTTGTAAAAACTAAGATGCCAACAGGAGGTATTAATAGAACTACAGGAGAGCAATGGCACATGACACCACCTGTATTATTTAATGCAGATAACCAGCTGATGACAGAAGATGAGAAACAGAAGGTTAACAAGTGTGGTCAAGGTACACTAGGACAAGTCAACTTACGCTGCCAGGGTTACTCTGGTAATTTTGGAGTGGGTGTAAAGATACAACCACAAGCAGTAAAGATACACAAACACGTTGAGTATGTTAAATCAGCCCAGGACTTCGGCTTCGATGCGCCAAGCAAAGCAGTCATACCACTCGAAGCGGACTTCGACTCAAACGAGTTCTAGATACAGAAGTAAATTCGAGGCAACTGTTGCCAAGAACCTTGATGACAACAAAATTAAATTCTCCTATGAAACCCTCAACATTGATTACATCCTCAATAGCAGTTACTGCCCTGACATCATCTTCGATAATGGGATTATATGCGAAATTAAAGGCGTACTCGATAAGGAAACAAGGAGAAAACATCTTGCGGTCAAGGCGCAACATCCCGAATTAGATATACGTTTTGTATTTCAGAACAGTAAGAACAAACTAACTAAAGCTAAAGGAAGTCTGACTTACGCCAAGTGGTGTGATAGGCACGGCTTCCTATACGCTGACAAAATTATCCCACCAGAATGGTATGACAACCCAGGAAAAAATTGAACAGGCAAAGAAAAGGATAAAAGAATTAGAACGACTTATTGCTTATTGGTCTAATGGTAAGTAAGTACATAAGCAAAGAACCTTGCCCTGAGTGTCAGTCAAAAGATAACGTAGCTGTCTATGACGATGGACATAAGTATTGTTTTGGCTGCGGTTGGCAGTTCCAACCACCTAAAGATAAACCTATTAAGTTTGAGAAACCATTTAAGATGAAGGTCACACCTCTACTTCCATTCGTTACACCAAAGGAATTACCTAAACGTGGAATCACCAAAGAGACTTGCGAACTATATGACTATGGGTATGCAGAATTTAACAACCAGGTAGTCCAGGTTGCTACATACCACGACAAGATAGGCAAACCTGTTGCACAGCATCTTCGATACAAAGATAAAAGATTCGGATGGGTCGGAGACACTAGCAATATGCAACTTTGGGGTCAAAAAATTTGGAGACAAAACCACGGAACTGAAACCAATATCTTTGCTGTAATCACAGAAGGGGAAGTTGATTGCCTTACAATCAGCCAAATTCAAGGCAATCGTTTTCCTGTAGTTAGTTTGCCAAATGGTTGTCAATCGGCTAATAAGTACATAGCCGCAAACTTAGAATGGTTATCACAATTCAATCGTATTGTTATTTGTTTCGATAGTGACCAGCCTGGCATGGCTGCTGCCGAGAAAGCAGTTGAAATCTTACCTCCTGGAAAGGCAGCTATATGTAGATTGCCAAGAAAGGATGCTAACGAAATGCTCCTCGCAGGAGAAGGGGAAGAACTTAAGGATCTCTTATGGAAAGCAATCCCTGCTAGACCAGATGGAATACATAACGCCTATGATTTATGGGAACAACTAATAAAGAAAGACGAGACAGGCGTATGTAGTTATCCATATCCAATACTTAATAAGATGTGCCAGGGGTTTCGTAAGCAAGCACTCGTAACTATCTGCGCAGGAACAGGATCGGGGAAGAGTTTACTCTGTCGAGAATTTGCTTATCACTTCCTAAATAATGGATTAAAGGTTGGTTGGATTGGATTAGAAGAGAGCAGTAAGAGAAGTATGCAAGGCATATTGTCTGTTGCATTAAACAAACCATTGCATCTTAACCAAGAAGAAGTAGATGAAAAGGAATTACGCCAGGCATTTGACTACTTGTTTGCTGGTAATAGGTTCTTACTCCTGGAACATTTTGGCTCACTAGATCCAGATAGGTTATTAGAACAGATAACGTACATGGCAACAGGAGAGAACTGTGACGTTATCTTCCTCGACCATATTAGTATTGTCGTTAGCGGATTAACTGTTGGAGATGAGAGAAAACAAATTGACGTATGTGTTACCAAGTTAAGACAGGTAGTAGAGAAGACAGGGGTAGGTTTAGTTATGGTCAGTCACTTGCGCAGGACTGATGGTAAACCAGCTGAAGATGGAGGCGACATAAATCTAGCCAGCTTGAGAGGGAGTCAAAGCATAGCCCAGTTATCTGACCTCGTAATTTGTGGCATCAGATCACAGACTGACGAAGAGAAGAACAATGAACTACAGCTAAAAGTGTTAAAAAATAGACACACAGGTTGTCTAGGAATGGCAGATAAACTTACATATACAGAAGAGACAGGCAGACTTGCAGCTACAGCTGCGGATTTTTTTGGAGAAAAATTATGACGCTATTGATTGATGCTGATTGGCTAATCTATTCTTCTTGTTGTGCTTGCGAGACAGATTTTAGGGCTGACGATGGATCACATTTACTGCACAGTACAGAGAAAGACTGCATGGATCTAGTCGACCTTCGGATAGAAGGATATAAGAAGTTAACTAATGACGACAGCGGAGTGATAATGTGCTTTACTCAATACCCAACCTTTCGTCATGGGATATACCAGGACTACAAAGCTAACAGGGTAGGCAAACGTCACCCACTAGCTTTGCGTGATGTCATACAAATAACTAAAGAGTGCTATCACTCTGTTGCTTTTAACGGACTCGAAGGAGATGACGTAATGGGGCTATTGGCAACGAATGGTCAACATGATAATCCTATTATTGTTTCTCCAGATAAAGATATGAGAGGAGTACCTTGCACCTTACTTGCTAACGATGACCTCGAATTAATTACAAGAAAGAAAGCAGATAGACATTGGATGCAACAAGTATTGTCAGGAGATCATACAGATAACATCGAAGGACTTGTAGGAGTTGGACCAAAGACAGCAGAGAAAATGCTAGAGGGCGCAACTACTGTCGAAGAGATGTGGGATAAGGTTGTGAAGAGTTACGAAAAGAAAAACAAAACCTATGCCGATGCAATAATGACAGCCCAACTTACTCGCATCCTTCGGGATGAAGAGTACAATTACACTACAGGAGAGGTACAGTTATGGCAGCCATTGACGATACAGTAAACGAAGGCTATCCAGCGATTGACGAAGCACTTATTATTAAGCTAAAAGAGTTATTTCCAGATCGTTGCCCTACGATTGATATGACTGATCGTGAGATTTGGTTATATTCTGGTCAGGTAAAGCTGGTAAAAATTCTTGAATCAGTTTATATTGAACAAAACAACCTACAAAATTAAGATTATGTGCAGAGGCGGTGGCGGTGACGATGGTGAAGCCGAAAGAAGGCATCAAGAACAGATGGAAATGCAGAAAGAACAAATGCGTATCCAACAAGAACAGTTCGAGAGAAACCTAGAAGCCCAAAGAGAAAGGTTCGAGGCACAGCAACAGGCAGCACTAGCTGCTCCTCCAGCTGCACCAGAGCCAATAGCTGAAACAGCTGCAAGCGCAACAGAAGTTGCTCCTGCTCCACTTTCCGATCCTTCAATACAAGGTGCTAACGCACAGACAGCTGCTGGCGCAGCATCTATGCAGATCGGTTCTTCTTCTGCTCCTTTAACAAACAAAGCTGGTTCTAATAGAAGACGTTATAGAACTGATATAGTTCCAGGTGCTGGTGGTTCTGGCACTTTGACTATACCTAACACAATGTAATGAAGATTAAACTTACTAATAATGTTGATGCACAGTCAGCGTTGTATGGCACACCTAACGGCACGGCTTCACAACGCTACGAGCAGCTGCGAATAGATAGAGACTCGCAGTTAATGCGTGCAAGAGATTGTAGTAAGGTTACTATTCCTGGACTAATAGAAGATGAGAACTATGGAGATGCTGGTAGGTTGCCAACTCCATATCAATCACTAGGCGCAAGAGGTGTTGGTCACATGACCAGTAAGCTTGCTGGTACTCTTTTCCCTACTAACGAAAATTTTTTTAAATTAGAAATAGATAGCCTGGCTTTGATGGCAGATCAACAAGATCCGCAGATGATTACTGAGTTCGATACCGCATTAGTCAAAGTAGAACAGGCAGTAATGAGATTACTAGAGACTATGGGTGGGCGTGCTGCAATGCACGAAGCAATAAAGCATTTACTTGTAGGTGGTAATGTTCTGTTGTATGTAAGTGACGAAGGGATAAAGGTTATACATTTAGATTCTTATGTGCTTTGTCGTGACCCTATGGGTAACGTGACAGAGATAGTAGTAGAAGAAGAGATATTTAAAGATGCACTTCCAGACGAATACCTGGAGGAGGATGAAGAAGACGAGGAAGAGATGGAGAAACGTATGGTCAAGATATATACCTGTGTTAAATACATGGATAACTACTGCTATTGGTATCAAGAAATAAAAGGTAAAGAGATACCAGGCACTCATGGTAAATGCAAGGCAGATGTATCTCCCTGGATTGCATTGAGGCAAGATCGGGTGGATTCAGAAATGTACGGAAGGTCGTATGTCGAGCAGTATTATGGCGACTTACTTGCACTAGAAAATTTATACAAAGCTATATTGGAAGCGAGCGCAAGTCTCAGTAAAGTTTTATTTTTATGTAACCCAAATGGCACAACAAGGCCACGCACACTTAGCCAGGCATCGAATGGATCTATCGTACAAGGCAATGCAGCAGATGTCACAGTACTCCAGGCTGCTGGTAAATCACAAGATTTACAGATAGCAAACCAAACCATAGAACGAATAGAGCAAAGGTTAGCTTTTGCGTTCATGCTTAACACAGCGATACAAAGACCAGGGGAAAGAGTTACAGCAGAAGAGATAAGATATATGGCGCAGGAGCTAGATGCTGGTATCTCAGGATTGTATTCCATACTTAGCCAAGAACTACAGTTACCACTTGTTAGACGACTGACTCACATACTACGCAAGAAGCGTAAGTTACCTGACTTCCCTAACAGCGAGATAACAGGAGAACCATTAATTAAAGAGAAGGCAGTTACAGGTATCGAAGCGATTGGCCGTGGCGATGATCGCAATAAACTTGTAGACTTCATTCAAACTGCCAACAATGCACTTGGCCCAGAAGCGATGATGAAGTTTCTTAATGTCGAAGAAGCGCTACGCAGACTTGCAGCTAGTGGTTCAATAGATACAACGAACTTAGTCAAGACTTCACAGCAGTTACAACAAGAAGCTGCTGCACAAGCAGAGGCAGCCCAACAACAGCAACAACAACAGTTGCTAGAGAAGGGAATCCAATCACCAGCTATGGCACAGGCAGTTAAGAACTTCCAGGGTACAACCCCTGATAGGGCTGCCGAAGCACTAACTGCAATTACAAATCAAGGAGGAATTGATGCCAGCCAGTTCGCAGAAACCATCCAAGAAACAGGCTAAGAAACCTGTATCGGATGCACCTGTAGTACCAGGAGTCAAAGAGATAGTCATTAAAGGTTCTGATTTTGTAGAACCTGATACATCACTACCGACTATTACTCGCAATCCTGATAAAAACGAAATCATTATTAGTTAAAAATTATGCCAGAAGCTATTACCATCAAAGATGAACCTACCACAGCTGTAGATCCTGCACTTGCAGAGGAACAACAACTTACTCAAGATGATAATGTTGAGATCCAGGGTGAAGAGAAACTGCTAGCTGGTAAATACAAGAGCCAGGAAGAATTAGAGAAGGCTTACATCGAACTGCAAAAGATGCAGAGTCAGCCGTCAAAGTCAGAAGAGCAAGTAACTGAAACACCACAGGGAACTGCTAAAGAAATTTACGGAGATTTAGTAGGAAGCAAACTAGAAGAAGCTGGTGTTGACTACGGCAACATGAATGAGCGTTGGCAAAAGAATGGAAAGCTAGAGGATTCAGACTATGAATCACTACAAGGTGCTGGCTTTAGTAGAGATATGGTCGAGTCATATCTTGATGGCTTGCAGTACAGAGCTACAAAAGATAATGAACTGAGTGTTCAACAGGCTACTGATTTACAGAATGAATATGGAGGAGCAGAAAGATATAAGGAGATGGTTACTTGGGCTGGACAAAACTTCAACGAACAAGAGAGGGCAGCCTACGATAAGGCAATGAAATCTACTGACGTTAACTATGTCAAGCTCGCAGTCGATGGACTCCAGGCACGTTACATGGCAGCTACAGATCAAGAGCCAAGATTGATTGGAGGCAGATCATCTAGAGGTGGAAGCAATGATAAGTTTGAATCCAATGCACAGTTAGTAGAAGCTATGAATGATCCTCGTTATCAAAAAGATAGTGCATACAGAAAGAAGGTTAGTGAAAAGTTAGGTCGATCTAACATACTTTAAACGCTATAGTTAGATCAACCTAGACCTTCTAACAGAAGCAAAGCCCTTTGCGAAGGACACCTATGCAGAAGTAATGGTCTGGATAATCATTAATTCTAGGTATTTAACCGATGGCTAACTTTACGTCATCAAGGCTCGGACTTGTTAACAATACAGGTACTGGCTACGATGCACTTTTTCTCAAAGTCTTTGCAGGAGAGGTACTTTCAAGTTTTAGAAAGGCAACTATCTTTGAAGATTTACATACTGTCAGAACTATAAGTTCTGGAAAATCAGCACAATTTCCAATTATTGGACTTTCTAGTACTGCTTATCATACTCCAGGTACACAACTTACTGGTAATGCTATCAAGCACGCTGAAGCTACAATAAATATTGACGACAAATTAGTGTCGAATACATTTATTGCAGACATTGACGAGGCCAAGAATCACTACGATGTGAGAAGCCAGTACTCAGTTCAGATGGGAAATGCTTTAGCATACCAGTTCGATCAGAACGTAGCTGCTTCAATAGCTCAAGCTGCAAGAACAAGTACTAACTTCAACACCGATCTTCCAGGTGGTACAAGAGTTAAGATCCTTAAATCAGGTACAGCTAACACAGCTGCTGCTGTCGCTGCCGTAACTGGTGCTGACTTAGCAACTGCTTTGTTCTCTGCTGCTGAACAGATGGATGTTAACAACCTTCCAGAAGAGGATAGATACTGTTGTTTAGATCCAGCAAACTACTACAAGCTTGCTAAAACTACTGATGTCATCAACAGAGATTGGGGTGGACAAGGAGCATACGCAGAAGGAGAAGTCCTTAAAGTTGCAGGAATCCACATTGTGAAATCTAACCATTTACCTAAGACAAACAGATCAGCGGTAACTGGAGAGAATAACACATACCACGCTAACTACACCGATAACATTGGTCTTGTATTTAACAAGCAAGCTGTTGGTACAGTTAAGTTGATGGATCTTAAGATGGAGCAGACAGGAGCAGATGTCCACGCTTTATACCAGGGAACATTCCTTGTTGGAAGCATGGTTCACGGAACAGGCGTACTTCGCCCAGACTGTGCAATCGAACTCTATGCAGCTAACTCATAAGCCGTTAATATAAGGGGGTAACACAACCCCCTTTATTCTTATGGCTCCTTATGGCAAAGGTACTTATGGTACTAAGGTAGGCAGACCTCCTAAAAAGAAAAAGAAAAAGAAAAAGTAAATGGCTACTAAGAAAAATGTACGCCTTAAAATGGGCAAACATAAGAGTAGGTCAGGCGGTTTAACAGCTGCTGGTAGAAGAAAGATAAATAAAGCAACAGGTTCTAATCTGAAAGCACCTCAACCTGGAGGCGGTAAAAGAAAGAAATCTTTTTGCGCCAGGATGGAAGGGATGAAGAAGAAAAGAACATCTAGCAAAACTGCTAGGAATCCTAAGAGCAGGATCAACAAAGCCCTTCGTAAATGGAAGTGTTAACTATGGCAAAAAAGAAAGGACTCTACGCAAACATACACGCAAAGCGTAAGAGAATAAAAGCTGGCAGTGGAGAGAAGATGCGTAAGCCTGGAGCAAAGGGCGCACCTACTGCTGCTAACTTTAAGAGATCAGCAAAGACTGCTAAGAAAAGGAAGAAGAAGTAATGGCACTTAACCGCACCAGCTTTCTAGAAGCAGTTAACAGAGTTCTGCAAATGCTTGGAGAAGCACCTGTTAACAGTTTGCAAGGTCAATTTGGATTGGCAAAGCAAGCAGAAGATACATTGAACGATGTAAGCAGGACATTGCAATCAGAAGGTTGGTCGTTTAATACAGACCTAGAAAAGAAACTGGAACGGACATCGACTAACGAGATAGAGTTATCGAGTAATGTAAGTCGAGTTGTAGTTGATAACTTGGAGTACCCAGATATAGATGTAGTGCAACGAGGAGACAAGTTATACGACAGAAGAAATAATAGATATACATTTGAGTCTGATTTAATAGTTGATATGACAACCATCCTTGAGTGGGATTTACTCCCCGAACACGCACGGCAATATATAACTATTAAGGCAGGAAGACAATTACAAGAAGCGATTATTGGTTCTGCTGATTTAACTAAGTTAAACCTGACACAAGAACTGGAGGCTCGAAGTGCTTTCCTGGAGGAAGAAACAACTAAGACAGAACACAGTATGTTAAGAGGCCATCTAAATAGAACAAGCCCTATCAATACTTACTTACCTTCTCGTACACTTGAGCGTTAACCATGCCATTAATTAGTAGCTCTATTCCTAACCTTATTAATGGAGTGAGTCAGCAACCAGCTGCACTACGTTTAGCATCCCAGGCAGAAGAAGTTATTAACTGTATGCCTAGCCCTGTAGAAGGACTAAAGAAAAGGCCACCGATGCAACACATTAAAAAGTTGTTTGCAGGGTCAGCTGGTTCTGGCAGACCCTTTACACATATCGTTGATAGAGATGGAGTTATAAGATATTTAATTGTTATCCAGGATAATGCAATCAAAGTATTTGATTTAGATGGCAATGCACAGACAGTATCTACACCGAATGGCACAGCCTATTTAGATATAACAGGAGAGCCTAGCTCTACATTTAGGGTTGCTTCTATTGCTGACTTTACTTTCATAGTTAACAGAGAGAAGACAGTTGCTATGGACACAAGCAACAACTCCTATAACTGGGGTACAAAGTCAATGGTGTTTATAAAATCTGCTGACTTCTCTACTACTTACAGAGTTAAGTTAGGGGGTACAGAGAAGAGCGTAACTACAGGTAACTCTTCTGGATCTGCACCTGATACTGTGACTATTGCTAACGACTTAGCTACTCAGTTAAATACTATTTCTGGATTTACTGTAACCAATACTGACTACATAATTAGAATCACAAAGGATGACGGAGGAGATTATACATTAGAAAGTAGTGACACTAAAACTGCTACTGCAACGTCAACAATCAAAGGAACAGTAGATAGTATTACTGACTTGCCTACTATTGCAGAGCATAACTTCACAGTTAAGATCCAGGGTTCAGCTGCTACAGCCTTCGATGATTACTATGTAAAGTTTGAAGCTACAGCTGGAAGTGGGTTTGGCCCAGGAGTATGGAGAGAGACTGTCGCACCTAATATTAATTACCTGTTTGATAAGTCAACAATGCCGCATACATTAGTTAGAAATGCTAATGGTACGTTTACTTTTGCACAGTTTAACTACACAGGTCGAGTAGCTGGAGACTATACAACTGCACCTAACCCTACATTTGTTGGTAGTCAGATAAAAAACATTAACTTGTTTAGAAACAGACTTGTATTCTTAGCCGATGAAAACGTAATACTGTCGGCTGCCGATGCCTTTGAAAGGTTTTTTCCTGAGACAGTACAAACATCTCTAGACTCTGATCCTATTGATATTAGTTCTGGTGGTACATCAGTTAACTTCTTAAACAGTAGCTTGGCTTTTGCTAATACTTTATTGCTCTTCAGTTTGCATGGTCAGTTCAGATTGGATACAGGATCTACAGCTATAGGTACATCCCTTACTCCTAAGACTGCAACCATAACAGCTATAACTACATTTGATATTGTTGATACAGTTGACCCCATAGGTGTAGGTCGTACTGTTTACTTTGGAATACCAAAGGGAGACTTTAATGGTTTACGAGAATATTTCCTACCTGATGCTAGTGGCCCAATACCTTTATCAGAAGAAGTAACATCTTCCGTGCCTAGATTTGTACCTGATAATTTAGTCAGTATGTCTCCTTCTGTATCAGAAGAAGTGATAACAATGATAAGTAAGGATCAGCCTCGAAGGATTTATCTTTACAAGTTTTTCTTTGACGATGACCAGAAACTGCAATCATCCTGGTCTTATTGGGAAGTAGCAGCAAACAAAAGCTTATTAGGCGGTAGTGTTCTCGACAGCGATTTATATACAGTTGTTGAATATTCAGATGGAGTGTATTTAGAAAAGACACAGCTAAGACCAGAGACAGTAGATAGTGGTACAGAGTTTGAGATACTGCTAGATAGAAAGACTACAGAGGCTGCTTGCTCTACATCTCTAATTAACTCAGGTGCATTAGGAGTTCAGACTGTTATTACATTGCCTTACCCTATGGCTAATACAGGAACAATGGCAGTAGTTGGTAGGTTTGATTCAAGTAATACTATTGCTCACGGCCAAGTTATAAAAGCTACAGCTGAAACTCTTACAGGTGGAGCTAGTGGTAATGGAACTATGACTGTGCCTGGAGATTTGAGTAGTGCAAAGTTTTTTGTAGGAGAAATATATAGTATGACTTACCAGTTCTCTACACCATATTTAAAAGAAACACCTCCAGGAGGAGGATTAGCTGTGCTTGCTGGCCCAAGATTACAGTTGCGTACCTGGAGTATTATCTTTGACGAGACTTCTAATTTTAGCGTAAAGATTACGCCATCACAAAGAGATGAACAGACTTATCCTTTTAATGGTTACAAGATAGGTAGTGGTCAATTCCCTGTAGGCACACCTTCTTTAGCTACAGGTAAGTTTAGAGTTCCTGTAATGGCACAAAACATTGAAGCAAAAATTGTACTCTTTAGCGATTCTCCGCTACCCTGTAGGGTACAGTCAGCTGAATGGGAAGGATGGTATCAGGAACGAGCGTCAAGATTATAAAGGCGTATCAAAGGCCAGCTAATATAGACGATGTTTCCTATGTAGGAACACACATGAGGAAGGAAGATATAGAGGAATGTTTTGCACATTCTGGAGCATCACCCATACAGTCTTTATTTGAGTGCTTCTTTACGAGTAACCCTTGTATGACTATGATTAGTAGACATGGTAAACCTATGGGAATGTGGGGAATAACAAAGCAACCTAACAATTCTGGACAAGTTTGGATGCTAGGTTGTAAAAATATGCTTGAAGATACTAGAGACAAACGTGAGTTTTTAAGGCAATCTAGGATAGAATTAAAAAAATTACACAAAGAGTTTCCTGTTTTGTTTAATTACATTGATGCACGAAACACAGTACATCTTCGATGGTTAAAGTTTATGGGGTTTACCATAATAAAAAAACATGAAATATTTGGGTACGAAGGTCGACCATTCTACGAATTTGTAAAGATTTAATTATGTGTACCGCTGTTGCTATTGGTATCTTTAGTGGAATTATGAGCATAGGTCAAGCTATTGCTCAAAACGCTGCACAGAACAGAGCGATAGAAGCAGCTAATTTATCTGACCAGTTTCAATATGAGTACAATACTCTCTCTGCTCAGAACCAAAGAAACTTTGAAGCTAACCAAGAGACATTAAGAAACGAACAGATGTTTCAGAATGAAGAGCTAGCGTTAATAGCAGAAGCAAATAAAATGAACCAGGCTAATCAACAGATAAGACAGATGCAACAGAAGTCAGCACAAGAAACAAGAGAAGCGCAGTTAGAAGCTAAAGAACAGAAAGGTACGATACTGGCGACAGGTAGAGCAGGAGCTAATGTTGCTAACTTACTTGCAGATGTAAACAGAGAGCTAGGAAAATACGATTACTATAGTGACACTAACTTAGCCTTTGCTACAGCTGGTAAGCAGACAGAGAAAGTAGGATTCATAACTGAACGAGCTAGTAGAATTGCAAGCATATCTCCATACTTAAAGAAAACTATTCTCGATCCTATGAAACCTGTACCTAGACCTAAAGTAAGTTTAAGTCCATTCTCTATCGGTGCTGGCATTATGAGTGGTGTAAATGCTGGTGTCAATTACAAAATCGCTACTAGCTAATGGCAATTTCTCTAGGCAAATCATCAGGCGATAGCAGCCGTAAAACTTCAAGAAGATTACTAAGTCAATATGGTGTTGACTCGACTATTACTACTAAGGGTCTTACTCCTCCAGGAATAAAAGTATCTGCTCCTATTGTTGATACTTACCAGCAAGTAGAAAGGATGAATGTACCTAGTTTGCAGCTAGGAAAGTTCTTTGACAGCAGCATAGGTATGGATAATTCTAGGGATATACAAAACTTAGCTGACTCGCTTGGACAATTCAACACTCAACTGGTAGCTACAGCTGGTACTTTAGCTAAAAGAACAAAACAAATAGATACAAAAGCAAAGGATTACAGCAAAAGCCTTGCGTTACAAAACTTTGGTAGTAAAAAATCTCCTGTAGAAATACTGCAAGATACCAGGCAAGACTTGCAAAAGATAGTTGAAGATACAAGCTCAACTATTGAACAAAAGAAAGCAGCTGATAAAAGCCTTGATTATATAGATGCAAGAAACAGCTTACTTATACCTCACCTACAGTCGCAAAATAGAATTATAAATATAAAGACTAACGCAGCAAGTTTGTCTAGTAAGGCAGCAGGAGCAATAGTAATAGCAGCAGATGGTACTGAAATACCTTTAAACAGTCTTAGGCCAGATAGCGAACTATATCAAAAATGGAGAAGGGATACTGTTTATGGGAGTAGCGATGGAAGTGTAATACCTTTAACTGAATTAGAGTCGAAAGAAGTATCTCCTACTGTCTTAGCTGCTTATGCTAACGACATAAACAGGCAAGAAAAAGCGGTTATTCAATACAACAAAGATAAGTATGAAGAAGAATCCTTAATACAAGTTAATGGATTAGCAGGGATGCACCTTATAGGTAACAGCGAAGACGAAGTAGTTAAAGAATTAAATGCCATACTCGATGATTCTAGATTTATGCAGCTATATAGAACAAAAGAAGAAAGAGATAAGTTTATAGAAAAGATTGTTACTCAATGGAAAGACGCTTTATTTATTAATGGTCAAGAAACAGGAAACTTCTTAGAAGCAGATGAAGCATTTGATCCCTGGTTAAAATTAATGACAGGGAAGAAAGAAGATCGTATTAGATTTGATAAGGGTAATAAAGAGGTTATAGGTATTAACGAAAATCTATTATGGTACAAAGGTGCTGGAGCAGGATGGGAAGCTAATACTAAATACAAATACAACCAGGAATTAGTTAACGCTAGAAATCAACAAAAAACAACACAGGAACAAAAAGGTAATAACTTTATAGATAAAATGTTTACAGAAGAAATATTACCTGAGTTAAAAAAGATAGATGAGTTAGCTAGTAAGACAGAAGGTGGATTTGCTTCTGAAAAAATACAAACAGAACTAACAAAAGTTAAACAAAAATTTGAAGAAAGAAAAAACGAAATAATCTCTGGTGTTCCTATAAGACATCAAGAAGGCGTTTTAACTTACGCAAATAAAAAAATAGTAACAAGTGATGGCTTATTGTTTGGGCCAGAAAGAACATTGTTAGCGACAGAACTAAACAAAGAATACTCACAAGTATTTCTTAACCCACAAAAAGCAGTTGCGTTTAGAGACAAGGTAACTAGGCTTATTGGCTCTGGTGCAATAGATGCAAATGTTGGAATGAATCTTATAAATAGAACAAACACTATTGTTAGCGAGGTAGCAAAACCTAATCAAGATTTTGCAGCTGATATTATAAAAAGTAATTTAGATAAATTTGCCAGTTCTAAAAGTAAAGGTTATTTCTTTGAGTCTGACTCTCCTGGAGGATCAGAATTTATCTTGGAAGAACAGTTAGAATTAAGTAATGCAGAGCAAAAAATGACAAATGGTGCAAATAAAATAATAGAAGAGGGATTAAAAAATAATAAAAGTTCGTCAGTTATTAACGCAGAACTAACTAAATACTTTCAAGAAACTGACTTTGGTTTAGTGAGTAAATATCAAGACAAAAATTTAGACGGAGAAACACCAAAAGCATTTGACTCAATACAAGATTTTAAAAATGTAATGATTGGCGTAGATCAAAAAGGAAAAATTGACAAAGGTGAGGCCACAAGGTTAGTGACTATGTACAAAAGCAAAGTACCTATGTTACCTAAAGAAGATTTAGACAAAATATTAAATGATTGGAACACTAATGGTATAGACGGAATAGACAAAGATATTAAAAAAATGTTTAGAGCGTTAAAAAAATATAACGGTGTAACTCCATATCAATTTTTTAATAACCAATTACATAAGCATGGTATTTCTTTGTCAGAAACAATGATAAATGACATAGATGGATTTAATAAAAAGTACTCAAAGATAAATACCAACACACCAAAACCTCCTAGCTTCATACAAAAAGTTGCAATGTTCCCTGTCGAACTATTGCTTGGTGGATCTGTCATGGCAGGAGAAGTTAATAATAATCCCTATAACTACATCCCTGCTGAAGGTACACAAACAATTCCTAGTATGCTGAAGATTGCACTTACTTCTGACTTTACAGAGAATGAAGCTGTAATTATGGCAGCAATAGGAATGGCAGAATCTAGTGGTAGACCACACGCACATAACACAGAAGGAGATGACAACAGTTACGGACTGTGGCAAATAAATATGTTAGATAGACCTGGATTTATGATGGGAGAAGAGCGTAGAGGGCAACTTGCGCTAGACTCAAATGAGCAACTGTTCGATCCATTAATCAATGGTAGAGGAGCTAAGTATATCTATGATATGCAAGGCTTTAAAGCATGGACAGTTTATAGGACAGGTGCTTACCTAAAGTATCTGCCAGCTGCTGAAGAAGCTCTAAAATCACTTTCTAATTAATCATGCCTTTTGAAGAATATAAAGACGAGAACGGAGAAACTAAAACTCGTTACGTTGCTCCAGAGGGATCTATAAAAGAACAACCAAAAGAAGGATTCCAGGAAGGTGGAGATTTTGATTTAGGTGCATCTGTCGGTAGAACATTTGGACAGGCTGGTAGAGACTTTGTTCAAAATATATACGATTCTGTTTACGATGAAGTAGCTACATATAACCCTACTGACGCAATAAAGAATGTAATGTCAGGTGGCAATCTATATGAAAGTATTACAGGTAGAGACTTTTTTACAAACAAACCTAAAGAAACTAAACCAGGAATAATAGGTAAAGCATTTAATATGCAACCTACTACCTTTGAAAACCCAGATGCTGACATTCCTTTTCTAGGTAAACCATTTGACAATGTTGCGCAAAACAATGCGGAACACATGATTGGTGGATTACTGGCTTCGATAGGCCAGTTTGCATTAGTTGCTAAAGGACTTAAATCTAGTGGTGTAAAAGCACCGCAAGTTCCTTTATTTAAAGGCACTATGAAAACTAAGCTTGCAAGTAAAGCACCTAAGTTAAAAGGTTTTTTTGAAAGATCACAAGGTAGATTTATACGAGGTGCGCAAGAAGGTTGGCTTCCAGGAGCAATAAATGATTTTGCTATAGAAGATCCCTGGGATGGTAATATGGTCAACTTACTTGCTAGTGCCGTACCAGACGGAAAATTAAAAAATCTATTAAATGAATTTGCAGTTACAGAAGACGATACCTTAGCAGAAGCAAAATTAAAGAATGGAGTAGTAGGTACATTTATAGCTGGCCCTTTATTAGGTGGATCACTAGAGCAATTAGGTGGTGGTAAAAGAGAAACTTTAATAATGTTTGATGCTATTGCAGATTATTTTACTAAAGGTGCAAAAGTTGCTAAGAAAGGAAATACAGCTAGAGGTATAGCTAACCCCTTAAAAGAACTCACAGATCAAGAGTCGGCAGAAGTAGGGATTACGAAACTTACAGGTAGAGAAAAGAAGTCAGCAACAGAGCAAGCTGTAGAAATTATCCAAGAGCAAGATAAGGCACAAAAAGCAAAAGATTTTCCAGGCACTAGCGGACAGCAACTTAATACAGATGGAGTAGATCAAAGCGAATTAGAATTTAATGACGCATTAAATGAATTAGAGCAAGCTAGAAAAAATTTAGAAGTAAAGGCATCAAGGCAGAAATTTATAGCTGAGTCGACAGGAGGTATAGATGAGACTAAAAGTCTAGATTTACAACCTGTACCTAGTACAGAACTTGCAACTATTGGAGTAAATGATATTGCTGTCAATTCACAAAGATTTCAATTTAAACAAGCAGGGCAAACAAAAACTGGACAGAGTGGATCTTTAGGTGCAATAACTAAATACAATACTGACTTAGCTGGTGTTGTAAGTGTATGGAGAGATCCAGCTGACGGAAAAACTTATGTTGTTAATGGACATAACAGGTTAGCAGCAGCAAAAAGGCATCAAATACCGACTGTAAATGTTAGGTATCTTGATGCTCCAGATGCAGCAACTGCAAGAGTAAAAGGTGCTATGCAGAATATTGCAGAAGGAAATGGTACAGGTGTTGATGCAGCAAAGATAATTAGAGAGACAAAGATGGGCGTAGAAGAAATGGTACAGCAAGGTATTAGCCCTAGCGGTGTAGTAATGAAAAAAGCAATACCTTTGTCAAAGTTACCTGGAGCATTATTTGACCAAGTTGCCACAGGAAGAATGACAGAAGACATGGGAGTAGCGATAGGAAGCAGCAATGCGCAAACTCAAGTAATGTTTGACCTGGCAAAAGCTGCAAAGAAGAAAGGCTGGAGTGCATCTAAAACAGCAGAAGCTGGAATGATTGCAAGGCAGTCAAGTGTTATAGAGACTACTGATCCAAATGCTCTACCTCTTCTTGGCTATGACACGCTTATTACATCTAACTTTGAGAAACAATTAAATGTACGCATTGCAATTAGACAACAGTTAAGGTCAGAAATAAACGCATTAGGAGTTGCTGCAAACACAAAAAAAGCAGGAACATTAGAAAGTGTAGGAAATGTTATTGATGTTGATGCTAGTAAAGCTGCAAGAGATGAATCTTTACAGGGAGAAGTCGTATTTAACAGACTTGTTGGAACGGAAGGTAAGCTAAGTGATTTAGTTAATGACCTAATAAAACAAGTTAAAGGAAACAAAAAAGCTGCTACTGTCGTGCAAGCAAACATACAAAAAATAAAAACAGTACTTAGAGAAGAAGCAACTTTAACAACAACTAAAAAGCAAGACATTTTAAGCGGAAAAGAAAAATTAGAAAAATTTGTTGACGAGCAGTTAATGCCTATAGCAGATGCACCAGGAAGCGGATACGCATATAAAACAAATGTTTTAAAAATTTTTGAAGGTTCAAATGAATATTTACAGACTAGAAAGTTAGAGCTAGAGAAGGAAGGCTATCCTTTATCTGCAAGACAATTAAAAAACATAGAAGGTTATAGCGGTAAAGATCCAAGAGGTTACGCTAGACAGTTAACAAAAGACCATCATCTTTTCCACATGGAAATAACAACTGATGAGTTTTTAGAAAACTTAGGTAAAAACACAGAAAAAGAAGCAGAAAGACTGTTTGATATTGAATCAAAGAAATTAGAGGAGAAATATAACGCTTACATGAAAGCTAATAATAATGTGCAGCGATTAGAGTTAGACCTGGAATATAAAACTATTGTTGAAGAGCAAGTAAAAAGAGGTGGTGTAACTAATAATCCTACAGAAATTAATAAAAAACCAGACACAATTTTTGTAAAACAAACTACTGAGACAGTAGCTACAGGTACATCAAACATTATTACAGAGCCAGAACTACCTAAAAGATTAAAAGGAGCTAAGTCTAGGTATCGTCAAATGAGTGTATCTTTTGATAATGACATTGATAAAGCTATTTATATAGTTACTAAACGGCCTAACAGAAGAACAGTTGTAGAGATGACAGGTGGTAGTAAAAATAATCCAGACTACATTAAATTCTTAATGGATGATAATGGCTTTACAGAGCAAGATATTATTCGTATAGCAGATAGCTTATATGATGATTTTAAGGCCAACTACAGAGAAGGTGTAGAGTATGTAGCCCAAGCTGGTTACAAGTCACTAGGTTATAAGTCAGGACAATTTAGCTTAGATCCACTTAACGGAATAAATCCTATACATAAAAGATCCTACGGAACACTAGGTAACGACTATACAGGCATGAATATGCTGAACTATAGAGAGAAATTTGAGTTGTTAGAAGAAGTGCAAAGAATGGCTGGCAAAGATGTAAACGTACAATTTGTAGCAGAGTTAGAAGGTAAGCTTACAGCTAAACAAGCAGCTGACTATGGGTTAACAGAAGGAGATAGCTATAGCGCAGCTGGAGAATTTATCTCTGCTAAAAATCCAGCAGATGATTTAATAATGATTTCTATGTTTAGTAAGGGTGGCTATAGAGGTTTTAATAAATTATTAAGGACTGCTTTTCACGAATCATTCCACAGAATACAAAAAAGATTACTTAGCAAGGCAGATCAAAAAGCTCTTATTGCAGGAGAAAGAGAGATAAGAGAGTTAGCTGCTAAGACTATGCCAGAGTTTAGAGACAGCATCCTCGATGGCACATTAGGTAGGCAAGAGATAGAAGCTATAGCGTTTAGTGATTGGTATATGCGTAACACAGATTATCCAAAAGCAACCTGGTCAGAGCCGTTTAAGAAGATTGCGCAGATTATTGAACGTACAGGTAATTTCTTAAAAGGTAGAGGTTATCAAACTTGGGATGACGTATTTGAGAGATCAATGCGTGGAGAAACAGCAGAACAAGCTGTATCAAATGACTTAATTGCACCAGCAACACAACTTGCTATTGATCCTCCAGATCCAGATAAACTAGCTAACGAAATAAAGAAAAATATAAACGCAATAAATAGCGGAGATATGAGTATAGAAGAAGCTCTTAAGAACCAAGCAGTAGATGAGCCTAGAAGATTAATTAGTCGCAGCGGTAAAACACAATATGTAGAAACTCCTAGCGAACAGTTAGCTGCATCCTATAAAGCCTTTAACGATTTAATATACAACCTTACGTTTGACAGAGCAGAAGCTACAGGTATAGCAAATCTTGATAGAGCTATGTTATTTAACCAGGCTGTAGATAAATTAAAGATGGATGGTGGAGATTCAGATGCAATAATATCAAGCGTAGAAAGAGCATTGAAAGGAGATCCAAGATCGGCAGATGATTTAATAGCTCTAGCTACACTACAACTACAAACAGACATTGTAAGAAACAAAACAGGAATACAAAGCCAAGCATATTTATCTGCTCCTGAGTCAGAAAAAGGTATTGAACTACAAAGATTTAAAGCAATGCTAGGAGAGCAACTTAAATTAGATGTTGCGTATATGAGTGTAATGAGAAAGACAGGACAAAGACTAAGTATGGGTAAGTTAATGTTTAGGGCAGATGACGTAGATTTATCTGATTTACCTAGCGAAGTAACTCTTAGAAAAGGTACATCTAATGAAGCTGGTACAAAAGCTCTTACTGACGGCTTTGACGTTACCCAGGAAACAGGTGCTATGGGTCAAGCTGTTTATTTTACTACTGACGAAAGCAGTATAAAAGTTATGGATGGCTACGATAATGCAGAAGTATATGGTGATTTAATTAACGACATAAAAATATTAGACTTATCTGCAATGAATAAAAGGCTAACTGATTTAGTAGTTGACTTAGGATTAGGTCAGGTAAAGAAAACCAAGAACGGATTAGAACTAAACCCTGCACAAATAGAAGGTATAAAAGCATATTTAACAGACAGGGGTTATGCAGGAATAAGATACGAGCCTAGAGATACTGGTCGCCCTAATGCGCCAGCAGATGAAATAGCTATCTTTGATAACAATTCTGCTAACAGAATCATAGGATCTGATGCAAGCGTACCTCCTAGTGCAACTCCAGAAGCACCAAAAAGAACTTTATTAGAACAAGCTATTGCAAAATCAGAAGACTTATTGAACGATAAGTTAGATCCTAAGTTGCTAGATGCTATCGAAAGCGGAGAACTAACACAAGAAGCAATAGAGCTAGGAGATGTAATGGTTGCTATCTCTAACTACTCACAAAAAAATAGAGGATTTAACAAACATATATCTGACTTAATTCAACAAACTCCTAAAGGTGGCTTAACGCAAAGAAGACTACTTAACTTTTATCGAGGTGCAATATTACTGTCAGGAGAAACTACCTGGAAGATGATGATAGGTGGTTTATATAGAGCAGCTACATTGCCTGTTATACAGACTATGGGAGGCTTTAGTCGAGGCGTAGGCCAATCTATAACAGGAAACAAAGCAGAGGCGTATAAGAGTTTTAGAAGGGCAAGATTAGGAGCAATGATATATGGACAGTACTACCAAAATTTAGGTAATGCTTTTCGTCTTATGGGCGCAACTTTAATGGAGAATGAAACCTTTGGTAACTTAGGTGTAGATCAGATGCAACTAAGAACTAATAGTAGATTTAATCCTGTTGACCAACTTAGCCTGGGAAGTGATGAAGTACAGGTAAGTAAGAAAAGTGATATATGGCACGCAGATCCAAACAATAAAAACTTTTTTGCTAATGCTGCCTTAAGAGTAATTAGCGCAGTACCAAAAGCTACAGGTCGTTTAGCTGGTGGTGTAGATACATTTATGAGTTCATTAGTTGGCCCAAGTATGGAATACGTTAGGTTTTTAGACCAGGAGTTATACCACGCAGAGACAGTATTAGGTATGCGCCCTGGATCTAACGAGGCGTTTAACTATGCAAGTGACAGGGCTGTTGAGTTAGTCAAAGCAGAAATGGTAGATGTAACACTTGCTAATGGTAAGAAAATAGAAAATGGTGCGCTTACTGGTCAAAATGCAAGATATATTATGGATTGGGTTAACTTTACTGATTCACTAGATGTTGTACCAGCACCAAGAACATACGATTATGGTGTAAGAAAAGCTAGAGAAAGTGGTATTACAGATCCTTTAGACGTACATAACTTTGCAAACAAATACATAAACGAAGGAAGTAACATATTTAATCAAGGAGGTGTAGCTGGTGGCATGGCAAAAGCATCTCAAGCTGTTGGACTTGTACCAAAAGCACTAGGAAACGTAGTAGAAAACTACCCTGCATTTGGTCTTATATATCCACTACCTAGAGGGCCAATAAATATTGTAAAGGCAAGCGCAAGAGCATTTCCTATTACTGCTCCATTTGTAGATACATTTTGGAGAGATATAACTTCAGAAGATTTATTTACAAGAGATAGAGCTATAGGGGAGATGGCGTTAGGTACTACAACACTAGCTGGTGGTATAGCGTTACTATCTACAGGATTAGTTGAGTTTACTGGCTTTAGGTCTACTAACTTTAGAAACAGAGAAGCTGGCCCAGAAAGTGTAGAGAGAGGTAGAGAGCCTATGAGTATAAGATTTAAGAATCCATTTAGCGATAGCGAAGAGTGGACACCCTGGTACTCACTACAGACTTTTGATACATTAAGCAATATCTTTGGTGCAATAGGAGAATATGCAGAAGTTGGCAATAGCCTTACAGAAGAAGAAAAAGAGGTAGAAAGCTCTATAGTTACAATGAAAATTGCACACGTTGCAAGAGCATTAGGTATGGGTCAATTTAGCAAACAAATATTATCTAGTATTACTGAAATATTTGACGTTGTGGCTGGTTTCGATGAAGATGCTGCAAGAAGAATGAAGAAAGGTAAAACTGGTGCATTTAGTAGATATATAGAAAGAAAGCTATCATCATTGCTAGTGCCAGCTGCTATTAGAAAAATTAATATAGGAGAAGCAAGAAGAGATATTGTAGCTAGTGAACTACCTTTTCCATTTAATGTTGTATCAAACACAGGTCAAAGAATACAATTACAAGTTCCTGGAGCAAGAGAAGGGCTACCACCTGTATTACATAACTACTCAGGAGATCCTATAGACGACAGAGATTACGCTGGTACAGGTGCAATACCAGAAGATATGCCCTGGTTAAAGTTTTTCTATAAAATGATTACACCGACTTCCGCATTTCCTAGTCGCTCTAAATCTACGCATCCTGTCGATGTAGAGCTAAGTAAGTTGTATGGTAAAGGTTCTAACTACAAACCCTGGAATGATAATATTTTTAACTTATCAGACAAAGTTTTAAACAGAGAGGAATTAAACAGGCTTATAACAATAGGTACAAAAGAAATAAAAAACCAATCTGGTAATACTTTATGGGAAGAACTAACATCGTTAGTCACAAAAGATCCAGTTTATGCCTCTTTAGATTATTATGTTAGCAGCGAAGTTGAAAGCCCAAGAATGACAATGATTAAGAATGTTGTTGCGGAATTTAAAGACAAAGCAAAATTGAAGTTTTTAGAAGAAAGACCTGATATACAACAAATGATAAATGATAAACAACAGAAAATCATTGATAAACAATACACAAGAGATAGACTAAACAGTATGAGCGATAAACAAAGTCGCAATGATTCACAGCAGTTCTTAGCTCAACTTAACTAATGGCTTACGCACAAAGAATTATAACTAGCAACTCTGCTGGAGATCAGGAATTTACTTTTACCTTTCCTTACATAAAAGAAGAACACATAAAAGTATTTGTTAACTTTGTAGAAAAAGCCCAGGGTACAGGAAGTACTGAGTTTCAAGTAATAACTAATACTACTCCTAAGAAAATATCTTTAAATACAGGATTAGCTAGTGCAAATACCAGGGTAGAAATAAAAAGAATATCATCGCTAGCTACACCATTAGTTGACTTTGAAGATGGGTCAACTCTTACAGCTGCTGATTTAGATACCGCAGAAAAGCAAAGTTTATTTATAGCCCAGGAGTTAGATGACGCACTTAAACAAGGTATATCTATTGATGCAAGTACAGGTATTCCTACTTTAAGCAGTCAAAGATTATCTAATGTTGCAGATCCAGTAAACGCCCAGGATGTAGTAACAAAAGCGTATCTAGAGAGGAGTGGCAGTATTACATCGACACAGATTGCTGATGCAACCATAGTTAACGGAGATATTGCAAACACTACAATTACAGGCGCAAAGTTAGTTAACGATACTATTACTGCAACTCAAATTGCAGCTGACGCTATTACTGCAAGTGAGTTAGCAAACAATGCGGTAGACACAAATGCTGTTGCAGATGATGCAGTTACCTACGCAAAAATTCAAAACGTATCAGCTACAGACAGAATTTTAGGTAGAGATTCTAGTGGTGCAGGGGTAGTAGAAGAGATTACGCCAGCTAATGTTCGCACAATGTTGAACGTAGAAGATGGTGCTACAGCAGATCAAACAGCAGCAGAAATAAGAACCCTGGTGGAATCTGCATCAGACAGTAATGTTTTTACAGATGCTGACCACACAAAACTAAATGCTATTGAAGCAAGCGCAGACGTTACAGATGCAACAAATGTAGATGCAGCTGGTGCTGTAATGAACAGCGATACAACTACAGCTGCTATGCAGTTTGTTGTAGACGAAGATAATTTTAGTTCTAACTTAGATACAAAAGTACCTACGCAGCAATCAAGCAAAGCCTACATTGCCTCTGTTGCTGCAACTCTTCAGCCTCTCGATAGCGAGTTAACGCAGTTAGCTGGTATGCAGTCAGGTACGGCATCTAAATTAGCTGACAATACAGCCCTTACTTCTGACATAGCTGATCTTAACCAGTTAGATGGTATGGCTAAACAGACCACTATTACTGATGATGACGCAAAGTTTCCTACCTCTGGAGCAGTCGTAGATTATGTAGCTGCACAAATAGCTCCTATTGGTGGACTAGAAGTTATAGCAAATGAAACTGTTTTCCCTGCTACGCAACCTTCTTCTGGTGTAGTTATATCTATTGCTGATGCTGGCGGTCTTATTACTAACGGATCTGGTGTAGCAAGTAACGCAAGAACAAGTGGTAATGGATCTGACAACGTAACAATAAACGGATTTCCTTCTAGTCTATTTAGTCAAACATTAGGTGCTGGACTTGGCTTGATGGTTACGTCTACAGGATCTTCTAACACTTACAACTACCATAAATTACTTGCTAAAGAAGTTGACGTTAAACAACTTAGTGACGATATAAACGATTTTGGAGAAAGATACAGAGTAGTAGATACAGTTGGCGATGCGACAGGTAACTCAGAAGGAGATTTAATTTACGCAAAAGATCAAAATAAACTTTTAGTTTACGATACATCTTTATCTCCAGCTGCATTTAAAGAAACTCAATCAGTAGGTAACTTCTTTGTATCTACACTTACCCCTGCTTTTAACGGAAGTCTTATTGACTTTACTTTAAGCAATGCACCTGTAAACGCTCAACAAGTATTGCTTAGTATTGCTGGTGTTATACAAAAACCAAACGAAGGTACTGGTAGACCATCTGAAGGTTTTTCTTTAAATGGAGGAACACTTCAATTACCTACAGGATCTGCTCCTGCAAGTGGCACAGATTACTTTGTTGTCGTAATGGGTTCTACTGTTAACCTGGCTACTCCAGGAAACAACACAGTAACAAGTACTATCTTACAGAACGGATCAGTCATAACCGCTAAGTTGGCAGATCAGGCAGTCACTTTAGATAAGTTATTACATGGTGATAGCAATAGTAACGGAAAGTTTTTAAGAGCTAATAATGGTGCTGACCCTACGTTTGAGACAGTAGCAGCAGCTACAGGAGCTAGTAATGCTATTCAAACAACTGATGGGTCGGGAAATTTTACTGCAAGTAATACTTTTACTATTTCTGGAGATACTTTTCAAGGTCACGACATTGTATTAGTTAGGGATAGCAGTAACGCTGAGCCTACAATTACTCCAGGTAGTTTAGCAAATATAACTTTAAGAACTTGTACAAATGCTAGTGGAGCCTTTGGATCAATCTTAAATAACTCTGGATTACAACTTGGCAGAAATACCCAGTATGTAAAACTAGCTGCACCATCAGATCAATCAGGACAAGCAAGCTATACATTTACCTTTCCTCCTATATCAGGAACTAATGGTCAAGCTCTTACTACAAATGGAAGTGGAACTACAAGTTGGACTACAATTAACTCTGACTTAGTATCTGACAGTTCACCACAACTAGGCGGTGACTTAGATACAAACAGCCATAATATTTCTTTAGATGATAACCATAAGGTTAACTTTGGAGATTCTTCGGACCTACAAATTTATCACGATGGAAGCCATTCTTACCTTGTAAATAGTACTAATTATTTATATCATCGTTCGACTCAAAATCATTTTGAGAATGCAGCAGGTAATCAGGTTCAAGCTAAATTTATAGAAAACGGAGCTTGTGAATTAAATCATTCAGGTAGTAAAAAATTTGAGACTACAAGTGCTGGAATTAATGTAGATGGCAGTATAACTTGTGATGATTTAGTTACTGCTGGTGCTGTTTTACACGAAGGTGATACAAATACATTAATTCACTTTGATGCAAATGATGAAATTGCATTCAAAACTAATGGTACAACGAGAATGAGAGTCCACAACAGTCTTGTTCGAATGTATCGTGATACCGTTCCTGATCTTAACAACACTTACGATTTAGGCACTACAAGTTTACGTTGGAGAAACATCTACACCAATGACCTTAACTTATCTAACGAAGGTGGATCGAATGATGTTGACGGAACTTGGGGAAGTTATACTATACAAGAAGGAGCAGAGGATCTTTTCTTAGTGAACAAACGCAATGGTAAGAAGTACAAGTTTAATTTAACGGAGGTATCGTAATGGCTATACACTATGGTAACAGTACAAGTCAAAAAGGTTTAATAGCAGATCTTTGGAGGTACACAGCAGCTCATCAAGGAAATACATTGCTTACAGCTAATAACTGGGAAAGAGCAGATACTTATAGTCCAGGTATTGTTGGTGGTATAAACAATTCGTCAGGAACATTTTCTTTTTCAGAAACTGGTATTTATTACATATCATTTACTGCCTATTTGTATATTAACAACACAACAAGTAAATCACAAAGATGTTCAGCAAATATTAGAATCACTACTGATAATAGTAATTATGGGCATGCAGCAAGCGTTCCCTGTCATTTTGGAGGTGGTGGATATAGTACTGGTTTAAATACAGATAATTCGGCTTCATGTGAATATTTGCTTGACGTTACAGAAACAACAAATACAAAAGTACGGTTTGAATGTGGTATGGGTCAAGGATTTGAGTATGTAGGTGGCTGGAGTGGCGGTAATACTACTTACGCATATTTTCAAAAAGTAGGAGACACATAATGGATTTTCAAACAGGAAGACCAAATCACATAAATGATTGGCTTGCAAGCTATAGAACAGGAGCTTGGTATTCATATAATGGTAAGACTCAAACTTATGCAAACTTAGTAGTAGAAGACGGTGGTTCTAAACCTACAGAAAGTGAAGTAACTGCTGGTTTAAAAACTATGCAAGATACTTTCGATGCACAAGAGTATGCTCGTAAAAGAGTATTTGAGTACCCAGACTATGGTACACAACTCGATTATATTTACCACAACGGTATAGAAAAATGGAAGACAGATATAGTCGATCCTGTCAAAACCAAGTACCCAAAACCTAGCTAACTATGGGATTAACACAAGTATCAACAGATGGTGTCAAGAATGACGCAATCACAAAAACAAAAATACCAGCAAACCAGATAGAAGCTAGTGAACTGGCAGATAACGCAGTCGATACTAATGCCATAGCAAGCAACGCAGTTACAAACGCAAAGATAGCTGACGGACAAATCAACTCTGCCAAAATAGTAGATGGAAGTATTGTAAATGCTGATATAAACGCAAGTGCAGCTATATCTAAATCTAAAATAGAAAACCTAATAAACAACAACGCAGATAACAGACTTATTACTGGCTCTGGTACTGCTAATACTTTAAATGGTGAGTCAACTTTAACTTATGATGGACAAGCTCTAACACTTACTTCTGGATATTTAGCGGTTCGTCAAGGATCATTACCTCAAGTAGATATACAACACTCAACTGATACTTCATACTCAAGATTATATCTTGCACAAAGTTCTGGAAGTGGTGGATATTTTGCAATAAACAAAATTGGAACTAACGGTGGTGCATATAGTGGAGGTTCTAATGCAGTACAACTTTGGTCAAGTGCAAATGCTCCAATGCTTTTTGCTACAAACAATACTGAAAGACTCCGGATTGAACCTAATGGTGATGTTTATTTAAATCCGACACAAGGCTCAACAGCAGTAAGCTCTGGTGCAATAAGAAGATTTAACGCTGGATTGGATTATTGGGGTGGCACAGCTGGTAGTGCAAATGCAATCAAATATGCTGTTCATGGTCAGTC